>Ga0208244_100309_pt1 | contig 54035 bp, 38 predicted proteins | sample SubbioCR12Aug_5A_FD_184828 | JGI IMG/M metagenome (GOLD analysis project Ga0208244, IMG submission 184828) | Serpentinite rock and fluid subsurface biosphere microbial communities from McLaughlin Reserve, California, USA - CR12Aug_5A (SPAdes) | ecosystem: Environmental > Terrestrial > Deep... | reverse complement strand
GGCTGATTGAATACAACTTTAATCGACCTCACCAAACCTTAAATTACCAAACCCCTATTGAATTCCATTTCCAACATCAAAAAGTGTTACCGATGTGCCCGTCAAGCGCATATTATTGACATTTTTTAATTTTTGTGCTAATTTAAATTAACGTCGATGTTTTAAGGTTTTAAACAAACAAAAATATTAAATCAAAAATATGAAAAAAGTTATTTTAGCTCTAAGTTTAGTTGGTCTTTTATTGGTCGCCATTGCACCGATGGCTCTTGCTCAAGACGAGGGTCCTTGGAATGAGTGGATGCGCAATACTATTGTAAACACGCCGATTAAACCACAAGCTGACATGATCGGCATTATTTTTCGCGCCATTCAATATATTCTTGCCTTTCTTGGTGTAGTGGCTGTGGTTATTATCCTTTATGCTGGCTTTATGTGGATGACGGCAGCTGGCAATGATGAAAAAGTTGGTAAGGCAAAGAAAACTTTAATTTCTGGAGTGATTGGTTTAGTAATAGTTCTTTTAGCTTATGCCATCGCTACCTTTGTTATTGAGCGATTAAGTGAATTTGCTGCTGTTTCAGGAATTTAAGACCAGAAAAATTAAAGATTAAAATTATAAACTAAAAAACTCTTGCGGGTTTTTTAGTTTATAATTAATGATTTATAAACAGGTCTTGGTTGACTTATTAATGTTTTAGTTTTAAAATATAAGATATGAAAAATAAATTATTATTTTTATTTTTACTAATTGTTTTTAGTGTTATCCCTTTTGTGATAACAGCTGAAGGAGGTGGAGGTTTTTTCCCTGACCCACAAGACCCTAATTATTATCAGGAGCTAACAAAAAATACGCCAGTTTTAGAAAGGGGCGATTTGATAGCTATTATTTTTAGATTAATTCAATATCTTTTGATGTTTCTTGGTGTGGTGGCGATGATTATTATTTTATATGGTGGTTATACTTGGATGACGGCTGGTGGTAATGATGAGAAGGTGGGTAAGGCTAAAAAAATATTGATGGCTGGTTTAATTGGTTTAGTTATTATTCTTTTGGCTTTTGCTATTGCGGCATTTATTATTAATCGTATTCATGATTTTTCTGCTATTAAATCTTCTGCCACTTTCATAATAAATAATTTTGAAATATGAAAAAAATTTTTTTTAATTTATTCTTTTGTTCTTTTTTTTGTTTTTATCTTATTTTATTTCCTTTTGTTTCTTTTGCTGAAGAAGGAGGTGGTGGCTTTTTTCCAGACAAACCAACCCCCCTTTCTGGTTTAGAAGAAATCCAAAAAAATGTTGGTGATAAGTACATGCCTAGTACTGATCCAATTTTATGGATTATTAGAGTTTTTAATTATTTGTTAACTTTCCTTGGTGTTGTTTTTTTAATAATGATTATTTACGGTGGTTATACTTGGATGACAGCTGGCGGCAATGAAGAGAAAGTAAAAAAGGGTAAAGGGATTTTAACTACGGCTGTTATTGGTTTAACTATTGTTGTTTTGGCTCGGGTTTTTTCTATTTTTCTTCAAGATAGATTAAGATATTTTACTAGATAAAATAATTTATAAAATTTTTTGGGGTGGATTTCCTTACGGATTTCCACCCCAATGTTTATAGCTCAACAAGACAGCCGGTGTGAAACCGGGTGCCGTCTCGGGCCGTGGTGTCATACGGTGGCACCACCCGAAACTCTCCGGGTCGACCATTGATGGTTCCTCGGTAACTTCCCAGATTTTTCCTTATCTCTTGGAAGCTACCCGGAGCAATATCGAAGCTTGCTCCGTCAAGGACAATCCGGGCCGCCCTTTTCCCCGGGTTATAGAGCAAGATATTGGACTGCCTTGCTCCATGGCGATTTTGCTCCTGAAGGAGTTTTAATGCCATCTCTTGTGACTGCCAGGCTCGGCTTGCGTCAGCCGACGCCTTCAACTCTCTCACAATGACATCGCGACCTGTTGTGTCGCGGTCTTTGTTCGAAAGCCTCGAGGCTTGCCAGATCTCTGGACTGGCCTCGATGGCCATTTGCCCTGGCTGGGTGGTCAGGACAACCCTGACCATGTCAGCGTTAGTCTTCTTGCCCGTCGCTTTCGGTTTGCTCAGTAATGAGCCGAAGCCAACAATCCCGGCGATCAACAACAGGACTCCGAGAACCACGAAGATTCCTTTACGTGATTTTCTAGGAGCATCAGCATCGTCGCTGTCGCTGGTTTCATCTTCTTCTTCTTCGGGCGTTTCGGGCTCCTCGGGCTGGATCCCTTCGACTCTTTCTTCTAACATTGGTCCTCCTTTTTTCTTTTATGGTTCTATAGACAAGAGAAGATGAGTTCAAGAAACTCAGAGAATTTCAATAACTCAATCTTCTTATTATAATAATAGCAAATTTTAAAAATTTGTCAATCCCAATAAAAGCTATATTTTAAGCGATAAATTTACTTCATAAATTTATTTTTAAAAAATAAAACATAAATATAAAAATATTTTTTAACGAAGTTAAAAATTTTTATTAAATAAAAAACCCCTGTCAATAACCTTGCGGCTATGACAGGGGATGTTTGTCGTTACTCTGTGGCTTCAGGCTCAGGTGACTGAGCTTGAGGCTTCTCCTCCTTGGTGGCTTCAGCTGTTTCTGCGAGAATTGCTCCGGCAGTTGCGCCGGTTCCGGCTCCACTTTCGCCAATTCCGGTACTAACAACAACTCGAGGTATTGGTGCTTGGCCAGCTCGGGACACCAGAACTTGTCTGGCTCCGTCTGAACCAAGCACATCGCTCAGTCCCCTTGTCGCTTCCCTTTCCCTCGCCCCGTCGGCTTTACCAGCTTCTTCTTCAGCCTGATGCCTGGCTTTTTCAGCCTGATGCCTGGCTTTCTGTGTTTCGACTTGTTGAGTTTGGACTGCTTGGTCCTGAACTGCTTCAGCGATCTCTTTCTGGAGATCAACGTTACCTAGGATGAAGCGCTCAAGATTAACAGCATAATCAGTAGCCAGAACTTTCCCAAGCCCACTTTCGACATCTTTGATAATGTTTTGTCTATTGGGAACTATCTCAACAGCTGGCATGGTTTGCGTGGTCTGTCTGATAAGATCACTCATCAAAGCCGAGAGTAATGAACCAAAGAAGTTATCGACTCCACCCGTGGTGATTACGAATCTCGGTGCGTTCTCGGGCGAGATACGAACTAGAACTTTGTAGTAGACAGTGGCTTCAAGGTTGTCCACGGTGTCAGCGTGGATGGCCTTGAGTTGGTAGCTTTCTGGTCCGTTTTCACTGTTTTCGCTGCCTCGAGTTACTTCACCTCTGATGATGTGAGTTGGGATGCGAATCGCTTGAAGGACGCTCCTTTCCAGCACATAGGCGCCTGGTCCAAGCGCTGTTTCCCAGACACCGATCTGGCCGCAGGCGACTAATGTTGACTTGTCCTGATCTTCTGTTTTTGGGGGTTCGAAAGTACTGACCCTTGACTTGATAACAGCCACATAACCAGCTGCTACTTCAGTTAGCTCATAGCTTGGGCCGGTCTTGACCTCAAACACCATTCTGTTGATGGTGTAGACACCTGTCCCCAAGGGATCAACCTGTTGTCCAGTGTAGCCACCAACCTCCAGAAATCCGTGCGGATTTTGATAGGAGTTGTGTCTTGAGAGATCGGCTTTCAAGGCTTCTGCTGGGGTATGCGATTGAAGCTGAAGCTTTTTAGGTCTGGTAGCCACTGAGCCAGCTGGTGGTGGATTGCCAATGCGGCTTTCCACGCTTCCATAGTAACCCTTTTTGATCTGGGTAACTCGGAGATCCTTGGGCGTCATGCCGTATCCGGCCAGCACCTCTTGAACTGAAAGGCGTTGTTTTGGTCCGACTGGATTGCCAAATACGCCGTTAATCGTGACGACCAGAAACGCGCCAGGATGAACTGGGCCACGCCAGTCAGGTGGAAGAACAAGAAGTAAAGGTCCTTTTTGTCCTCCGGAGCTGAGGTATAGCCTTGGATTAAAAAGGACATCAGCAAGGCTTTTCCCTTTGGGAGGGGTGTAGCAGACGAACCGTTCTCCTGGTTCGAGGTCTTCTCCAATCTGGGAAATGACAATGCCATACGTTCCGGTCGGGATTCGAACCCAGGGATGAATCTGCATTGTTTCCCAGAAGGGAATGAGGAGATGTCTGCCTGGTGAAAGTAGGTTGGCTTGCCAACCGGCTTCACCATTGAAAGCAATAACGCCTCCTTTTAGGCTCTTGCCAAAGTGTCTGATTGGCATGCCAATCTGTTCTGGGCCGATGTAGTTGACCCAGTAGAAGAAGAATGCAGCTAGGGCGATGACGACAGCGATCAGTAGTGTTATAACGAACATAGATCCTCCTTTTTTAACGAACATAATAGAATGAGCTTTGCCCATCCTTTCTGTTTAAAGGTTATCAGATTTTTTGATTTTTGTCAATGCTGGCTATAAGCTTTATTTTGATGGATAAAATGAGATTTTGTTAATTTTTTAAATTAAAATAAAAAATAAAAATTGAATTATTTTTTAATGAAGCCAAAATTAAAAAATTGACTCATTAGAGCTAATTTTTATTTTGTTTATCTTCTTAGTATAGGGCTGGGCTTGGGGTAGTAGTTATTTTCTAGAGTCTATTTAAAATTTTTAAGTCTTTTTTTTAGTTCTATCATTCCTTTGATATCTTCCCAAACCGTGGCCAATATTTTAACTGTGCTTTTGCGTTGTGGCGCCCTAGTTTCTAGCCACTCAATTGGGATTTCTTTAATTTTATAACCACTTTTTTCAGCTAAAATAAACATTTCCGTATCAAAAAACCAATTATTATTTTTAATTTGAGGGATGATTTTTTCTACGACTTTTTTGGTAACAACTTTAAAGCCACACTGGGCATCTTGAAAACTTGGTTTGAAAAAAATTTTTAAAAGCAAATTATAACCGCGACTTAAAATTTCGCGCGATAATGAACGTTTAGTTTGATGACCAATTTTTAAGCGTGATCCAGTGGCTAAATCAAATGCTTCTAGTTCAATTGATTTTATCAACAAAGGCAAGGCATTTAAATCAGAAGAAAGATCAACATCCATGTAAGCATAAAAATCAACAGGGTATTCTAGTGACCAGGCTTTTTTTAAAGCATAACCTCGGCCTTTTTTATTAAGGTGAAAGAATTTTATTTTTTCGTCTTTTTCTGATAAATTTTTAGCAATTATTGGGGTTTGGTCAGTTGAGCCATTATCAGCAATTAAAATTTGCCAATCATAATTTTTAAATTTTTCTTGGCAAAAAAGATAAACTTGTAAAGTATTTTTTTCTATGACTACTTCTTCATTGTAGGTTGGCAAAACAATTAATAATTTTTTCATATTTTTTTATTTTCTAATTGGTCTGGCTCTTTTTTTATTAAGATAAAGAAGAGATAAATAAAAATAAAAAAATTAATTAAAGCTAAAGCTGGGCTGATTTTTAAAATGAAATCATTTAAAGTCGGGTTGTATAGTTCACCGAACATAGCAAAAATTAAATTTAAAAAAGAAATTAAAGAAATCAAAAAATAAATAAGTAAATATTTTTTTTCTTTTAGCCAGTTGATTGCCCAAAAAATTGAAAAAAAGGCAAAAAATGGGAAAATATATCGTTCGTGAATATTGGTTGGGATCATAAAGAAATTAAGAGTAGCTAAACTAGTCAACAAATATATATTTTTTTTATATTTGATTAAAATAATAAAATAAAAGATAGAAAATAATATTAAACCGATCATTTTGAAATTAATCATAATTAAATTATTTCCCAGAGAAACAAAACTAGCGTCTCTTAAATATAAATTAGACTCTTCGAGATTAAAAGATACGGCTTGAATTGGCCACCAAAAATTGAATGAGTTGACTGAAAGAACCGGGGCTTGGTGCCAAGAAACAAGCCAAGTTTTTTGAAAAATAAAAATAGGATCAACATTGTTTAGAAAAAATGGTAAAATAACGATAAAAATAGTAAGCAAGAATAGTATTATTGAAAAAATAGTTTTTTGAAAGCCGAACTTTTTTATGACAAGAAAAAAGAAAAGCAAGACAAAAATAACTCCTTGTAATTTAGTTAAAAAAGATAAGGCTAAAAAAATACTAGCCCAACCAACTTTGCGTTTATCAAGTAAAACAAAAGCTAATAGAGCGAAAAAAGTATAAGTTGAGTCAAGTTGACCCCAGATCGATGAATTGTAAACAACAAAGGGGTTAAGAATAAAAAATAAACTTGCCAGTAAGGCAATTTTTTCTTTTACCCCTTTTTTCAATAAAAAATAAAAAATAACCAGACCAATGGCAAGGTCAGCAAAAACTCCAGGCATTTTTATTGCCTCAGAGGTCATCAAAAGAGGTTGTTGGGCAATAAGATGATGAACTTGAGCGAAAAACCATAAAATATAAATCCAAAAAGGCGGTAAATTACAAGGAGTTTGGTGATAAATTTCTGTTGGTGAGTGATTAATTAAAAAATTTCCCCATTCTTGATGAAGAAACAAATCACCGTAGTGGCCAGGGAGGGCTAATAATAAAAATTTAATTAAAACAGCAACAATTAGTAAAACAAGAGAGATTTTTTTTATTTTAATATTTTTATTTTCCATAAATGAAGTTTAAACGTATGCCACAGGAATTTTAAAATTATTTTAAGATTTAACTTGCTTTGACCGACTTTTCTATCTTCAAAAATAAACGATTCTTCCATAGCCTTTTGGCAATGACTTTTAACTAAAATTTCTAAAAGAATTTTATAACCAAGTGGTTTTAATTTTGTATTTTCAATAATTTTTTTTCTAAAAAAGAAAAAGCCAGACATTGGATCAGAGGTTGCCTGAGTTAAACTCAGGGCTAATTTTTTTGAAACCCAGGCATTAATTTTTCTTGACCAAGGCCAGTTTTTTGTTTCTGAACCAGCAATATTTCGACTAGCCACAACAATTTCCGCTCCTTTATTTATTTTATCAATCATTAACGGAATAATTGATGCCGGGTGAGAACCGTCAGCGTCCATTACTCCCAGAATTTCTCCTTGAGCTATTTTAAAACCATCAAGAACCGAGAGAGAAAGATCTCGCGGACCACTTCTCCTTAATAATTTTACTGGTGTTGACAATTTTTTGCTAATTTTTTCAACTTCATCAGCCGTGTTGTCTGGTGAATTATCATCAACAACAATTATTTCTAATTGATTAATTTTTAATTGATCAATTGTTTGAAGCAATTTGCCAATATTATCTTTTTCTTTATAGGTTGGGATGACGATTGAAATCATAATTTTTTTAAAAAACATTAATCTCGAGCCATAATACGATAGGCCATTGAACCGTCGGGAAAATAAATTATTTTTTTTATTTGATTTTTTTCTATTTTTTCATTTAAGCTTATTTTTTCTTTCGACTCATTCTCATTACAAATATTATAAATGTCGTCATATTTTTTAAAACAATACTCAATGTATAGATTATTGGGTTCTAGTTTATTTTTAATATCTTCTGGAAAGCGATAAACAAAGTTAAATTTATCAAAAGAGTCAACCATTAAAACATCATAAACTTTTTCTTTTTTTAATTCGGGATCATTTTGAAATTTTTTTGGGTGCCAATTAAGATAAAAAAGAAGATATAAATAAGGATGGTCTCTTTTGCCAGAAATAATTATTTTTTCATATTTTTCGTAATTATTTTTAATATATTCAACTATTTCTTTTTGTCCGTGGAAAAACCAGGGAGCTGAATAGGTTGGATAAAAAAGATAATAATTTACGCTAAAATACGTAAAAGAACAAAGAACAAGACCAGTCATTGAAAAGGCAAAAATTTTAAAGTATTTTTTTCGGCATAAAACATAAAGAACATATAACCCGAGGGCTGAAAAAATGTGCAATAAGGGCAGGGCAACGATTGTTCTGGTGGCATGAGGAATTGTTTCAGTGGTTAATGACGAAGAAATAGGGAAAAGGAATAACCAAAAGAATAAGAATGGTAAGTGCTGAAATTTTTCTCTCTTTAAAAGAATAGAGGCAAAAAAAGAAAAAAATAAAATAACTTCAAAAAAATATAGTTGGCCTATTCCCCAAAGATGATGTCTTAAATTGGCATCACCTTCTTGAAATAAAAATTTGAAAGAAAGATGAGCTAAATAATTTTTTATAAAAACTAAGATTGGTTGTGATTGATTAAAAATAGAAATATAACTAAATCGAGTTCGCCATTCTGGATGAAAAAGGGTCATTAAATAAATTAGCCCAATAATCGATAAACCAATCAAGAAACAAATTATAATATTTTTAGGTTTTATTTTTTTTCGATAAAAAATAAAAAGACCAATTAGAAGAAGCGGACTAAAAATTTGAGCTGGTGTATAGGCCCAAACTGTTAAGGAAATAAAAAAAATAGCTAAATATAATTTCCATGATTTTTGTTGATTAAGACTAGCAAAAAATAGCCAGAGACCAAGACTAATTAAAAATGGCAAAATAATGGCTGGGAATCCAAGACGAGAATAGTGAAGGTGCCAAGGAGAGATTGCCATTAAAAAAGCAGAAAATAATGAAATAAGTTTATTTTTAAATAGTTCTTTAACAAGCAAATAGGTTAACCAAACAGTAAAAATACCCAAAATAGCTGCGGGAAATCTAATAACCCATTCGTTTAAACCAAAAATAAAAACAAAGGGAACATTAAAATAAAAATAAAGCGGTGGTACATAATCGCCAAAAGCTTTAAAATTTAAGGGTAAAACATTCCCCCAATGATCACCGCCAGTTTTAAGAACGGAGTAAGCTTCATAAGAACTGAGGACTTCGTCATGGTAAAAGCCACTGGGGATTCTATCTAATTCTATTAAACGAAGAAAAGTGGCGAAAATAATAATAATTAAAATAATTATTTTTTCGTTTTTTAAAAAATTCATCTGATCATTATATCAATTATGATTTATTGTTGAAGCTGATAAACTAATTGATTGTCAAACTTTTTGACCAAGATTAATTCTTGATCTTTTTCTAATTTTTCTTTAAGAACAGCTAATTGTTTCGGATTGATTAAATTTTTATGGATAACAATGCATTCAATATCAATAATTTTCATTATTTTTTAGAGGCCTCGCTGGGAAAATCATGAAAAATTTTTGTTAAATTAGAATAAAGAGGAGGATAATTACTGCTATCACCATTAACCATTTTTTTACAATGATGGGTCAAATAGTAGGCGTAAAGAGATCCAATGTCTGGTTCTTGGTTGATGATCATTGGCCATTCAAGAATAACAAAATCATCGGGTTCTTCTTTTAGCCATTGATAGACCATCGGAATTTTGTTTTTAATTGGGATTTCAACAAAATTTCTTAAAGAAACAAGGGGAATAGAAATTTCGAAAAGAATAAGCAGAGTTAAAATAATAATAATTTTTTTGATCTTTGTTGGAGAAGTTCATCCAGCTGAAAATTAATGGATCCCAGGGTGGGTTAAAAACAGAAAATCCTATTTTTAAAATTAAAGGATAACTAATGAAAATTATAAACAAAATAAAAATCCCAATAATTAATAGGTGTTCTTTCAAACTCATTAAAATAAAAAATTTATAAATTCTTTATTTGATAAACATATCCGTCATTATCTTGATAGATCAACTCGAAAGACTGATCTTGATCGATTGTTTCTTTCATCTTTGAATAGCTTTTTTTGATAAAAACAAGATTAGCTTGAAAAATATTTTTAATGGTTAAGGCAATGTCTTTTGTTTGTTGGCCGGTTATAATGTTATACCAAAGCCAATATAGGGGTTTGTTTTCTTCGTAAGAAAAGGTTGGATCTAGCCCAGCCAGATAATAATTATAATCATTATGATAAAAAAGAGCTGGAAATTCGTCCCAAGAAGAATGGAAAATAATTTCGTTACGATCAGTATTTTCTTTAAGAAATTGAGAAACATTTTTATATTGATTAAAGTTAACCCCCTTTGAGAATTCGTTTTTTTTACTCAACCAAATATTTTTGAAGATAGCCGTTGAGGAAAAAATCAATATAGTTATTAGTAAAAAGGTTAAAAGAGCAGAAATCAAGATATAATGAATGTTTTTTTTGAAAACTTTTAATTCTTGCCAATATTGTTTCCAGGGTAAATAAGTTAAGAGATTGTTGAAAGAAAAGGCAGCAGATAAAATAGCGAGAGGAATGAAATAGTCAATATTTCTTCTTGATTTAATGGTGTAAACAAAAAATAATGAAGAAAAAAGTATTAAGCATATGCTTTTTAATGATTGACCAAAAATTTTTTCTTCTCCCCTTTTTTTCAGACTAATAAAAAACCAACCCAGACCAATTATCCACGGGAGAACAATAAGAAGATTATCAAAAATTAGGGTAATTGGATTATAAGGGTACCACTCAACACCAACCGGTAAAATATTTTGATAATTTCTTAAGCCAATTTTTACAATATGAACCCAATTAAAATAAATATTTTCCGGAAAATAAGGATTTAAAACCAGACCGCCAGTGATGCCTAATAAACACCAAAAAACTAAAATTAAATTTTCTTGACTAAAAATAAATTTTATAAAATTTATAATTTTTGTTCGATTTTTTTTAAAAAGATTCGATTGGTCAGTTGTTTTTTTTATGGCGTTAGCGAAACAGTAGACGAAAATTAAAACGACAAGAATTGGCCAAGTATTATAAAACCAAACATAGGCAAAAGCCAAAATAGAAAGCAAAACCAACTTTTTTTTAAAAAGAGCGTAGAGCGATAAAAACAGTAGGGGCAAAGCAGCTGCCGGAACTTTGGCTAAATTAATTCGTGTTAAAAAAACAGAACTAGTTAAAAGGAGAAAAGTCCAAAAAATAGGAAACTTAATTTTAAATTTTTTAAGAAACCAATAAAAAACAAAAACAGCTAAGGTGGCAAAAATTGCCGTAGCAATTTTAATGCCGGCCAGTGGATCAAATAATTTAACAAAGGGAATTAAAAATAAATGATAAAGAAAGTGATGATTAATATAAGAATGAGAAAAAATAGTATAGGGCAACCAAGTGAAATTCTGGATTAATTGCCCTTTGGCTAAAAAATCAGCCATTTTGGCATGATAAAAAGAATCAGGACAAAGCAATGTTTGGCTGGCGGTTTGGATTGATAGAAATAAAATTAACGGGAGAATAATTATCACCAGGTATTTTCCGAGAGTAATTATTTTTTGTTTTTGCCACAACATGTTAATTTAGAGTTGTTTTTTTATTTGATCAATGTTGCTAACAGGGGTTGGGTCAACTTGATTAAGAATGGCCAAGTAAAAACTAATCCAGTCTCCTAAAATTAAACTACCGAGCATTTCTTCTTCTTTGGTTTTGCTAAAAGCCGGAATGTTTTCAAAATCTATTTTTTTTTCTTTAAGTATTTTTTGAAAAATAGTCATGGCTTTTTTTATTTTTGGATGATAAAAATTGCTTTCTAGAAAAATAAAAAAAGCGTCATCATTCAAACGAACGGGATATTCAAGGCCAACGATTGTGTTGTGAAAAAGTTCTGGCGCTTCTTCAGCGAAGGAAAATGTTTTAGAATTTTCGTTAAAGTCTTTTTTCCAGCGATTGGCAATTGGCCAAAGATGATTAGCACCGACAATAATTGGTAATCGGTCAAAAATTTTGCAAGCTAAAAATTTAGCAATGTTATTTTCTATTTTTTTATTTGGTGTAAAAATTTTGTTAAGTTCGTTTATTTTTTTAGCTAAATTTTTCAAATCAAATTTTTCAATTTTGTTTAGTTTTATTTTCTTCATTAGGATTAAAAGCGAAAAAAGTAAATAACCAATATTAGCTCGTGATGGGCCGCGGCCATTAAATTTATAAAAAGGAATTTTTTCTTTTTTCACAATTTTTTCTAATGCGCCACCACTAAGAATGGTGAACATTTTTGGTCTTTTTTTGTTTTTAATAATTTCTTTTATAAAAAATAAAATTTCCGGGGTATTACCAGAATAACTTAAAAAAATAAGCAACGTTTCATTGTTAAGATAATGCGGGAATTGATAATCGCCGACAACTTCAACGGGCAGGTCTGAATTTTGAGATAATATTTGCTTAACCATCTCAGCCACAACCCGATCGCAACCCATACCAACCAGAACAATGTTTTTTACTTTTTGATAGTCACTTGGAACCTGTATTTTTGCTTCAGTTTTCAAAACACTTTCGAATTGAATTGGTAAGTCAGTCATTATTTTGGTCAAATTGCCTTGATCAATCTTTTTTATTTTTAAGGCCTCATCTAAAATACTCATATTTTTTTATAATTAATAAATTTATTTTCAGAATCTAGCGCAGGGTTAGTTGTTAGTTGTTGGTCTTAGCTGCCGGTTTGGTTATTGGTCTTGGTTTTTGGTTTTAATTGACCAGAGACTATGACCCTAGACTAAACTGGTTGCTATGACTATAAACCTTAGACTAATTATTTGGCTGGCCTAGCCAACAACCCTAGACTATTTCTTGAGTATTGTTGCGTTAAAAACTAGAAGCCAAGTAAGTATTATATAATTTTTTTAAAAAAAATCAATTGAAATTAAAGATAAAAATGTTATAATAGTAATCAACCAATTAACCAACGACAACTAATAATTAAGAACGATTAACTAAATTAATTATGTCTGGTCACTCTAAATGGGCGAAGTTAAAACATTCCAAGGGCGCAATTGATGCTAAAAAAAGCTCACTTTTTACTAAAATTGGCCACACTATTACCATCGCTGCTCGTGAGGGCGGTGGCGACTCGACAGCAAATTTTAAACTGCGATTAGCTATAGAAAAATCTAAGCAAGCCAATATGCCCAAGGAAAATGTTCAACGAGCAATTGATCGTGGTTTGGGTAAAACTGACGAGGGCAACATTGAAGCAGCTACTTATGAAGTTTTTTTTCCAGGGAAAATAATTTTTATTGTTGAGGCCTTGACTGATAATAAAAATCGGACAATGGGTGAGTTGCGTAAAATTATTAATAATTATGACGGCAATTTTGCTCAACAGGGAGCGGCCCTTTGGATGTTCGATCGTCGGGGCGTTTTACGCATTATCTCGACCAAAGTCGGGATTAAGTTAGAGGATTTTCAGTTACAAGTAATTGACATGGGAGCAGAAGATATAAAAATTGAAGGCGAAGAATTAGCTATTTATACTTCACCAGAAAACCTTGAAAAAGTAAAAGGAAGTATTGAAAAGATTGGCATAGAAATTGATTATGCTGAAATTGAATGGTTTGCCAAAAGTCCCATTGCTATTTCCGAGCAACAACAGAAAAAAATAGATGATATTTTTGCCAAACTTGATGAAATAGGTGAAATTAATGATTACTATACAAATATAAAATAAATTATAGTTACTAGTTTGCGGTTTTTTGGTTTTAGTTTATTGGGTTTCTTGGTTTAAACTAAATAACCAAAAAAACTATAACTATTAACTAATAACCAATAACTAATTTATGATTATTCTCGGCATTGATCCAGGATTGGCAAGGATTGGTTTTGGAGTGATTAAAAATGAAAATAATTTTTTGTCAGCCATTGACTATGGTTGTATTATTACAGTAGCTTCAACTCGAAAAGAAAAAAGATTAAAAGAAATTTATCAAGCTATTAAAAAAATTATTAAAAAATATCAGCCTGATTTGATTGTGATTGAGGAGTTATTTTTTGCTCAAAATGCCAAAACAGCTTTAAAGGTTGGTGAAGCGCGCGGTGTGGTAATTTTAGCTTGTGCCGAAGCCAAATGCTTGATCAAAGAAATGACCCCCTTGCAAGTTAAAATGTTTTTAACTTCTTATGGTCGTGCTTCTAAAAAGCAGATTCAGCAAATGGTTAAAATGAGACTGAATTTAAGAGAAATCCCCACGCCGGATGACACGGCCGACGCCTTGGCTTTGGCCATCTGCGGCGCGAAACTTGCCACCAGGCATCGATGCTAATATAAGAATTAATACTAATTAATACCGGACTTCCAACTTTTAACCCAATCGTGTTCGATAAATCGTCTCAGGTTGTTGGTTAGGCTAACCAAATAATTAGTATAAAGTTTATGGTCATGGCATCAAATTTGGTTTAGGGCCATAGTCTCTGGTCAATTAAAACCAAAACTAAGATTAATGACCAAACCGGCAGCCAAGACTAACAACTAACAACTAACAACTAATCTCGCGCTAGACTTTGGGAAGAAACACACTAATAAAGCTAAAAGTTTGTTTTGCTATTTGTATAATTAGTATGCATTAGTATATTGGTATTGCGTTTATGAAATATATTCCACAAAAAATTGAATCTAAATGGCAGAAATTTTGGCAAGAAGAAAAATTATTTCAAGCTAAAAATTTTGACAAAAAACCTAAAAAATATTTTTTGGTTGAATTTCCTTATCCTTCAGGTGATGGTTTACACGTTGGTCATATTAGAAGCTATGCGGCTTTAGATATTTTATCGCGTCAGAAAAGAATGCAGGGCTTTAATGTGTTATATCCAATTGGTTGGGATGCCTTTGGTTTGCCAACAGAAAACTATGCTTTAAAAACAGGCATTCATCCGACTGATGTCACTAAAAAAAATATTAAAGTTTTTAAAAAACAACTTCAATTGCTTGGTCTTTCTTTTGATTGGTCGCGGGAAATAAATACGACTGATCCAGCATATTATCAATGGACTCAATGGATCTTTTTAAAATTTTTTGAAAAAGGCCTAGCCTATCAATCCGAAATGCCGATTAACTGGTGTCCGTCTTGCAAAATAGGCTTGGCTAATGAAGAAGTGATTGATGGGCAATGCGAACGATGTGGTGCTCAAACCGAGCGTCGAAAAATTAAACAATGGATGTTGAAAATTACTGAGTATGCTGATCGTTTGATTGAAGATTTAGAGCAAGTTGATTATTTAGAAAAAATAAAAATTCAACAAAAAAATTGGATTGGGAGAAGCGAAGGAACAGAAATTATATTTAAAATTAAAAACTCAAACCTAGAAGTTAAAGTTTTCACCACTCGGGTTGATACCATTTTTGGCGTGACAGCCTTGGTGGTGGCGCCAGAGCACGAGATTATCAAGAATTTAGAAGCTAGTATAGAGAATATTGAAGAAGTAAAAAAATATGTTGAGACAGCAAGAAAAAAATCAGAATTAGAAAGAACAGATTTAGCTAAAGAAAAAACAGGCGTGGAATTAAAGGGTATTAAGGTCATTAATCCTTTAAGCAATGAAGAAATTTCAGTTTGGGTTGGTGATTATGTCATTGCTTCTTATGGTGGTGGGGCGGTGATGATGGTGCCAGCTCATGATCAACGTGATTTTGAATTTGCTAAAAAATATAATTTACTAATTAAACAAGTTATTTCAAAAACTCAAAACTCAAAACTCAAAACTCAAAACCAAAACTCAGATCTTAAAACTTTAGAAAAAGTATTTATTGAAGATGGCACATTAGTAAATTCAGGACAATTTTCTGGTTTAGGATCAGCTGAGGCGCGTCAAAAAATTAATCAATGGTTGGAAAATAAAAACTTGGGCAAGAAAGTTATTCAATACAAGCTTCGTGATTGGATTTTTTCTCGGCAACATTATTGGGGTGAGCCGATGCCTATTATTCATTGTCAGAAATGTGGAGTTGTGGCGGTGTCAGAAAAAGATTTACCAGTTAAGCTTCCCTATGTAGAAAAATATGAACCATCGGGCACCGGTCAGTCGCCTTTAGCCAAAATTAATAAATGGGTTAATGTTAAATGTCCTAAATGTGGTGGTAAAGCAAAAAGAGAAACTGATACGATGCCTAATTGGGCTGGTTCAAATTGGTACTACCTCGCATACCTGCTCGGAAATAAAAATTTAAAAATAAAAAATAAAAAACTAGCTTGGGACAAGGAAAAAATAAAATACTGGATGCCAGTTGATTGGTATAATGGTGGCATGGAACACACCACTCTTCATCTATTATATTCGCGTTTTGTTTATAAATTTTTATATGACCTTGGTATTGTCTCGCAACCTGAACCTTATCAAAAACGAACTGCTCACGGCATGATTTTAGCTGAAGACGGACAAAAAATGTCTAAATCACGCGGTAATGTTATTAATCCCGATGCGATTGTTAAAAAATATGGGGCTGATTCGTTGCGACTTTATGAAATGTTCATGGGTCCATTTGATCAGGCGATTAATTGGAATATTCAAGGTTTGATTGGTTGTTTTCGATTTTTAAATCGGGTTTGGGAATTACAAAATAAGCTTAAAACGCAAAACTCAAATGTCAAAATTAAAACTAAAAACTTTTTATTTGGGACGGATCAATCTCGGGGTGAAAAAATAGAAAGACTATTAAACAAAACCATCAAAAAAATTTCTGATGATTTAGAAGAAATGAAATTTAATACCGCGGTTGCGGCCTTAATGATTTTAGTTAATGAAATGGAAAAAGAAAAAAATATTTCTCGAGATATTTTTGAAAAGTTTTTAATAATTTTTTCACCATTTGCACCTCATTTTGCCGAAGAGCTTTGGCAAAAATTGGGTCATCAGAAAAGTATTTTTTTGGCGAGATGGCCAGAAGTAGATAAAAAATATTTAATTGAAGATAAAATTAATTTTGTTGTTCAAATTAATGGTAGGGTTCGTGAGATTATTAAAATTAAAAATGATTTATCTGAAGAAGAAATTAAAAAATTAGTTTTAAATAGCGAAAAAATAAAAAAATATTTTGTCGGAAAGAAAATTAAAAAAATTATTTTCGTATCTAACAAATTGATCAATTTTGTTTTAAATTAAATTTGGTTATTATTGGTCAAACAGTTATGGCAATGAACTTATAAGAAATTTAAAAGTTTCAAAAAAATATAATTTAAAATGAATGAAATAAAAAAACTTTGTCATAATTTAGAAATAATGCCAACCAAAAGTAAAGGGCAGAATTTTTTACTTAATGATAAAATTTTAGATAAAATTGTTAAGGCGGCTGATTTGAAGCCAAGCGACATAATTCTAGAAATTGGACCTGGTTTAGGAATTCTAACTGAAGTTCTGGCGAAAAAAGTTAAAAAAGTTATCGCCGTTGAGCTAGACAAAAAACTAGCCTCTTTTTTATCTAAAAAATTTGCCCAAGAAAAAAATATTGAAATTATTCAGGGTGATATTTTGAGCCCTGAAGTTAGTTTGTGTCTTCGCAAAAAATTAGTAATTCGTGGTGGTTATAAGTTAGTTGCCAATATCCCTTATAATATTACTGGAGCAGTGCTTAGAAAGTTTCTGAGTCAAAAACCCAAACCAAAAACAATGGTTTTAATGTTACAAAAGGAAGTAGGAGAAAGGATTGTTGAAAAAAATAAAAAAAAGAGTATAATTTCTTTAATCACGTCTTTTTATGGTCAGTCAGAAATATTTGGCTTTGTCTCAAAAAATAATTTTTGGCCGAGACCAAAGGTTGACTCAGTTATTTTGAAGATTAATCTTTTTTCTAAAAACAGGCTTGACATAAATATTAAAAAAGAGCAGAATTTAATCAGAGTAATCAAGGCTGGCTTTAGTAGCCCAAGAAAGCAAATTGTTAATAACTTAATAAAAAATTGGCCTAAAGAAAAAGTTTTAAATTCTTTACTTCTAGCCAAGATTAATTTTAAATCTCGACCCGAAGAAATTAATTTAGAAAAGTGGGCTACTATATATAGATATTTGGACGATGACCAAAACTGACAAAAAAATATTTTGGGGATTTATCTTTTTCGCTGTTTTTATCTTGCTTTTTGGTTACTTTAATTTAAAAGAAAGAATAGAAGGACCATTCCGAGTGGCTAAAAGCGAAACACAATTAACCGAGCAAGATGTTCGCCAACTTTTGGCACAAAAAGACACAGACAGCGACGGGTTAACTGACGAAGAAGAGATATTTAAATATGGGACCAGCATCTATCTTGTCGATTCTGACGGTGATGGGTATAATGATAAAGAAGAAATAGAAGCAGGTTCTGATCCGCTTCACCCAGAATCTACTCCACTCAGAAAAGAGGTGCCTTCAAGACAAGAAATAATTATTCCAGACAGGGAGAATTTAGCAATTAATGAAATCAGAGAAATATTGATCAAGATGGGTATTCCCAAAGAAACAATTGATCAGGTTGATGATCAAATGTTAATTAAGATTTATCAAGAAACTATCGAAGAAACTGGCATTAATCCGCGGGACTATTCTTTAAAGGATCTGGGGCAATTAAATTTTTCTCAAAAACTAAGCAATCAAGAAGAAATTAATTTAAGCGCTGATGAAATTAGACAAATAATGCTAGAAGCCGGAGCTGAACCAGAAATTCTCGCTCAAATTGATGATCAAACCTTGAAAAGTTTATTTTCGCAAGCTTTATTAGAAATGGGTCAATAATTATTGATTGTTTCTGCTGATTTAATTGATAAGTTAAAATTATTTAATATTAATTATTAAAATTTTTAATGGCGCCTAATTTTAAAAAATTTATTACTGGCATTATTTTAGGAGTGATGGTTTTTTCTATAATTGCTCCTATTTTATTTTTGCCTAAAGTAGTCCAGGCGCAAGGAGCCCCAGTTATTGATATCGCCTCTATTGCTGGAGCTATTGGCCGATTTATTCAAACAGTTGCGACAAGAGCAATAGATCTTGCTGACAAAATTGGGGCTGGTGTTTTTTTCAAAAATGCGCTTAATAAATTCATGACTGATTTGGCTGTTGAAACAGGCACTTTTATTGGCAGCGGAGGCAAGGAAGGAGAACCATTGTTTTTCACTAGTGGTGATTATTGGTCAGATCTGGGAGATGGATTAGCTGCGGAATGGCTAGACAAAATTGCCAAGAATTTTATTGGCTTTAGTGTTTGCGAGCCGATTGACCCAACCATTAAATTAAATATTTTGCTTTCTTTGCCAGTGCCCAAGCCTCAAGTTAGTGCATTTGATTATCAGAAAAGATGTTCTTTAACTAATATTAAAGAGAATCTTATTAATATTAAAAATGCAGAAATTTTTCAATTTAGTTTGGAATTAAAGCCGGGTGGAGCCTATAATAAATTTTCAACCCAGATGGGAACAATGATTGATTTGGGTAATTTGATTTCTTATTTTCGCATTCTTAAAGATAGTTTTGATTCTAATTTGAAAAATATTGGACAATACATGGAGAAATCTTCTGAAATTTTTGAAAAAGCTCGAGTAACCAAGGGACTCACTCAAAATCAACTTTCTCAGTTAAAAAATAATTTAGAAATAGATGAGTGGGAGTATCTTGTTGAATCTGGAGCCAGAGAGTTTAAAAGTAACGCTCAAGTTTTTGGACAAACTATAAAATCGTGTGAAAATTTATCACGATTTAATTTTTGTTCTCGCGATGATTGTCTTAATTTTTGTCGGCCATGGAATAAAATTAGTTGTGATACTGATGAAAAGTCTTTTCAAGATTGTTTAGATTTATTAAAAACCCAAAAAAAGTTTTTAGTTGAAATTAATAGTTCTATGGACGATATTTATAATACTTATGCTTCAACCAAAGAAGCTTTAAATAATGTTTTAATAGCCGGTCCAGTTAATCCGAATCAAGCTTTAGAAGATTTTAATAAAATGGCGGCCGGCGATAATCCTATTTCGACCATTGCTACCTTGAGAGATTTTATTCAATCAGACGTTAATCAAAAAGTTGAAGAATCAAAATTTTTTCAATTATTGCAAGGACAATGGAAAACCCCTAAAACCCTTATTTCTGACAAAGCACTGACTAGCGCCGGAATTTTAGATGAGCAAGCCAGAGAAATGGTAAAGGCAGGAACAGCTAGTTCAAAAGAATTTACTGGGGTAATGATGGCTGACGCGATTGGTCTTTTTACGCAAACTTTATTCTCCAAGTTACATGAAAACATTTTAAAAGGATTCTCTGATTTAACTGGTGGTGAAAATAAATTTACTTATAATGTTCAAACTTGGGAAGAACTTTTTAAGCGTTCTGGGCAAACATCCCAACCGCCTATAACTAAAGGAGCTTGCGATCCTCCGGGAGCTTGTGTGGAAGGATGTTATCGCTGTGGTTCTGATCGCAAGGTAGTTTTTGATCGAACCTGTAGCCCTTGTTTAAGCAAGGAATCTACTTCACCGCTTAAGTGGCCGACAACCGAAGAAAGGAGAGCTGTTTATGCTGATGCTTTGAGCACACCTCTTAGAAAAGGAGAAACAATTAGGTTAATTAATAACTTTTCGATTTGTCCTCAAGATATTCGATATGCCCTGCCCAATAACTGTGTGGTTGATACGGCTTTTGCTCGAGCTGTTGAACAGGAATTAACTATCGAGGAAGCTATTCAGAAAAACTTTCTACACGGTGATTGGTATGTTGGTGCGCCCAATTCTCACTTAGGCAACATTGATACTAAGCGAGATTTTGCCAATCGCTATTCTTTAACTAATGCTACAATTTTAGTTCAAGCTGGCATTATGCCTCTTGGTTTTCAAATTGCGGCTGATGAGATTAGTCGCAGTAAAGAATCAGAAGATAATAAAAAACCTACCCTACAAGAAGTGGTTAATGGTTTTTATAATTCTGATAGCCCATTTTACAAATTAGTAAATCCTCAGTGGCGTTTAAAAGATTTTTCTACTCAGTGTGATTTAATAGGATATTCTGCTTTGCCAATGTCTCAAAGTTCTGAGCGTCAAGAAAATTGTTTGCAATGGCGTTCTTGTACTGGCGAAAAAGATGATGGCACTTGTCATACTTGGAATTATTGCACGGCCTATAAGAATTCTTGGCGTTTTAATGCCGATGCTTGTCCTAGTCAATATAATTCTTGCTTGGCTTACACGCGAACAAGTGACAATGCTAGTTTTAATTTTTTAGCCAAAACCCTTAATCAAGATTGTGATGCCGCGGGTGTCGGTTGTCGCTGGTATTGTCAAAAATATGATCAAAATATTATTGAGGGTGGATTATGGAATTGTGCTCGCCCGAATTATAAATATGAAAAATGTAATTTAACGAGAAATTGTGGTGTTGCTGATGGCTGTAATTGCCCAGTTAACTCAGGAAACGATGAGCGCGATTGTCTTGTTGCTAAAGATTCTGATTATTGTCTGTATCCAGTTTCAGATTCTGGTAATGTTATATTTTTGAATCGTTTAGTACAAACTTGTTCAGCTAAAAGTCAGGGCTGCTCGCAGTTTATTCGTACTAAAGAAAACTTAGGAATAAATCTTTTAGTTAACTCGTCTTTTGAAGAATATAAGGGTGAGGGGCCAACAGTTAGTGTTTTAGGTTGGGAGTTTTTTGGCTGGGAGCAAGGATCACCTAGCGGTCAATTCATTTTGAATGAAGAGGAGACAATTGCTGGTAGAATTTATGCTAAATTTATTCAAGCTGGGGATTTATACTTAACTGAAAGCAGTCCTAACCTTTCTTTTCTTGATGAGCAACAATATTCTTTGTCTTTTTATGCTAAGAATCAAGCTAATGCCGAGCGGACCCTAACGTTGAGAGTGGTCGGTACGCCGATTATTTTTAATGATCAACAAGCAGCAACAAGAAATCTTGTTACTGGTTCTGGTTGGCAACTGATTGTTTATCAGTTTTCTTTGCCTGCTGGCGCTAATAAAAAAATAAATGATTTAAGAATTCTTAGTGATGGAGCTGACGTTTTAATTGATTACTTAAAATTAGAAATTGGCAATCCTTCTGATTATCAGGATTATGGAACAAGCAACTTAACCTATCTTAAAAAAGCGCCTGCTTATCTTGCTTGTTATAATCGAGATAATTTAGGAAAACTAATTAAAGGAGATGATAATTTTGAGTGTTTGAATTTTGTTCAGGCCTGTCATAAAGATGAGGTTGGTTGCGAAAGATATACCCCAGTTAATCGTGATCCTTATATTCCGGCGGTAGCTAAAATTAATGATCGTTGCCCAACTGAATGTGCTGGTTATGCTGCTTTCAGAGAAAGACCAACTGAATTTTATTCTGAACGAGAAATTTCTTTTATTCCTCGAACAGCTACCCTTTGTTCAGCCAATCAGGTTGGTTGCGAAGGCTATACTAATATAGAAGAAGTCTCTCGTGGTGGTGAAGGCAGAGAGTTTTATTCTTATGTTCGCGCTTGTCAAAAACCAGATAATAGTTGTGCTAATTTTTATACTTGGGTTGGTTCAGAAAATAGAGGCTTTGAATTAAAAAAATATTTTTTAAGAAGAGAAATTGACGGATCGCCAGCTTCTATTTTAAACAAAGAACAAGCCGAAGCAATTTGGGGTCTTTGTAATAATGCTGATGATGCTCGTAATAATTCAAATTGTAAAGAATTTTATTCAGAAAACGGCACTCAGATTTTTTATCATCTTTATAAAAATACTATTGTTTGCAATTCGAGTTGTTTACAATTAAGAAAAAATAAATCGATTTCAGCTTCTTTATGTTGGCCGTCATTATTTACTGATAATAATCCAGTTAATGGTCAGCCCTTAATTGATGGTTTGTTTTTTACGACCAATGGCGGCGAAAGTTGTGAAATTTTAACTCGTGAAAAAAGAAGCTGTCACACACCTTCAGGAGAAATTTGTGATTTGGGCAAAGAATGCGGCACTGCTCCTTGCACTTGTTATACTGGTATTTGCACAATCACTACCTTGCCAAGCGAAAGCGTTAAGTGTAATGCTGGCAGCGAAGGCTGTCGTGAATATAAAGGTAATAACGCTAACAATGTTCGAGTTTCTTTCTTCGATGATTTTGAGCTTGGCACTTATTATCCTTGGCAGCCAGCTAGCAATACGAGCGCAATTTATTCCAATGATTCAATTTATTTTGGCGGTCATTCATTAAAAATTAGAGACAAAATTCCCGAAGGAGAAGAAGAGGAATTTTCTGCCTTGCCTAAATTTTTCAAAAATATTTTTGGCAGTCAACAAGCTCTGGCGCAAATTCAGACAGAGCGAGCAGTGATTAGGCCGATCAGCGGTTTGATTTATCAGGATAAATTTTACATTCTTTCTTTTTTAGCCAAGGGCACGACTGATAATCAAGTTATTTTTTCTGAATTTTTGTCTGGTTCGCCCACTAGCATTTCTTTTCCTAATGTCACGGTTAATAAAGAATGGCAGTTATATCAAATTGGCCCGGTTTATTTTAATGCCGTCCCATCACTTGAAGAAAAATTAAAAATCTCTAGTTCTAATAATTTTTTCTTAGATAACATTCAATTAAAAGATACTGGTTCGCTTTATTTAATTAAAAATTCTTGGCGAACGCCAAGCACTTGTACGATTGGCGAAATCGGTTGTTCGGCTTATCGTGATCGAGCAAACCAGACTCACTATTTCAAAAGTTTTTCAAAGATTTGTTCTGAATCAGTTGTTGGCTGTGAAGCTTTGATTGATACTCGTAATTCTTTCTCGGCTTTTCAAGAAAAATTTAATCCAGGGTTGCCAGTTAGTGATGATATAACGGTTTTAGCTGATCAAACTGAGTATTTAGTTTATGATAATAATTTCTCTTGTTCAAGTGCTGATAAAGGTTGTCAATTGTTGGGCTTGCCTGATTTAAATGCTACTGGCGAACCTGTTTTGTGGAATAATGTTTTTCTAAAGAATAATCCTGATGATTACTCTAAAAAACCAATTCTTTGTCAAGAAAAAGATCAGGGTTGTGAAGAGTTTATGATTAGGGGTGGCGGAGTTTCTTATTTCAAAGATCCAGGCGAAAAACAATGCGAATGGAAAGAAAAAATTAATGTTGACGATGATCGAATGATCACGGGTTGGTTTAAAAAAGGAACCAATCAATCATGTTATGGAGAAAATTACTCTATTATTTTTAAAGGAGAGCCGGGTTATTTAGGTTATGCCGGTCTTTGTCCTTCAAGTGTAATTGGTTGTCAACAATTTATTGATCCGTTTGATTCAAGTTTAGCTGGTGGCAATGCTTATTATTATTTAGATAATTTTAAAATTAATAAAAGCGCTTGTAATGGAAAGATTTCTTTAGAAAAGGGATGTATTTTATTAAATGACACTAAGAACAAAAATTATCTTTATAATTCGGTTGCTACTTATTATAAGAGCCAAGATTTAAAAGGAGAACTAATTGTTCCGCTTTCTTGTGATGAAAGTGCTCGGCCGTTTATCATTTCTCAACAAACAGAACCAGGCGAGCCGATTGATCAAGGAGAGTCTTTATTTTGTAATGAGAATAAATATAAAAACACTGATTATTGTAAATATTGCGTTAAATACAATCAAACAAAAAATAACAGTAATTTAATTATTAAAGTTTCGCCAACTCGGGTTTGTTCAGAGTGGTTGCATTGTTTAGATAAAACAAAAATTTGGCAAAAAGAAATGAATAATTATGTTGAAGTTTGTAATAACATTGTTCGTTGCCAACAGCAAACAGGCGAAGGCGATGGGGCAGTTTGTATTAAAGAGATTGTTCCTGAAAATAGAGTTTTAAGTCTAGTTAGTTATAAACAACGAGATGCGTCTTGGTTTGGCCAAGAACCAGGCGGTTATTCTTTATATAATTGGCGGCCAATTGAATTATTAAGAACAAAATTTTCTGATATTAGTTCTTCTATTACCAATCAAGTTTTTTTAACTTCATATAGTTTCAAAGTGCCAGATGCGGTCATGTTGTGTCAAAGCAATAAAGATTGTCCTCAGTCAGAAGTTTGTTATAATCGCAAGTGCGTTAGTTGGAATTTAGAGGATGAGTTAGGAATTAGCGAAATTGGATGTGACAGAAGTAACCCATGTCCAATGGGTTCTTTTTGCCAGATAGACCAGACAGGCCAGATAGACCAGACGGGCCGCCAGATAGATCAAACAGCTAAATGTTTGGTTAATTTAACGCCCCAAGCATTTCCAGAAAAAGATTCGCCATTTAATTCAGCGTTAGCTAGTAGCCTTAGTAATCTTAATGTTTGTGAAAAAGGATTTATTGGAGATTGTAGTTTATCTACAAGTAAATTGAATTGTGAAACGAAACAATATTGCGAATGGTATGGTCCTGACCTAGATGTGCCAGGAAGTAGTCAAAAGGATTTACCTGTCGGTGCTCCCGGCCAGTGCCTTGTTAGATGTTCCTACTTTAATGGAAAAGTAACTGATTGCAATAATTTTGCAGCATCTTATGGTTGTTATAATTCTGGTAATATTTGCATGAGAATTGATTGTAGTGTTTATAACAATCATCCTGATTCTTGCATTCAAGGTCATCAAAATTTCCCTCTTCCTAATACTTGTTTTTTTGAGTTTCAAGGAGAAAAACCAACAGATGGATATTGTTATAGAAATTCATGTCGAGGATTAGAAAAAGACAATTGCTTGAAAGCTATTAACTGTACTTGGGATTATACTTTGGGTTCAAGCGGTGAGTGTCGTATTGCCTATCCAGCGCTTATGTTGAATCAAGAAGAAGATAGTGATTTCAAATATTTTTCTTGCCAATTAAATTATAAGAAATATGAATATGGTGCTGGCGGTGCTACTAAAAAATATTTTAATGTTTCTGGCAATACTGGTTGGTCTGGAGTTTGCGTGAATGGTGATAAAAATAAAATTGGCAATCCATGCAATACAAATGCAAGTTGCGGAAATAACGGAATGTGTGATTTGTTAATTAAAGAAACTACTTATTATGCTAAAAATAATTTTTGTTTAAGCTTGGATTTTTCTCGACCAGATTATCATTTAATTAAAAGTTGTTTGTTGTGGTATCCTTCAGCTAGTTTATTAATTCCAAAAGTAATAACAGGGGAGGTTAAAGAATTAGGAACTGATTTTGCTAGAGTTGAAGTAATTCTTGAAAAATTAGGAGCTGATTCTTATGCTTTGATTGGTGCTGAATATCGGAAAGAAGGAGAAAGTGCTTGGCAAACAACCACTCCTCTTGTTCAGCAAAATTTAGTGGGGGCCTTTAGTGTTAAGATTCCTGATATTACTTCGTCAATAGCTTATTTTTGGCGTGCCGTAGCTCGCAACAATCATGGGACAGCCTATGGACAAACAAAAAAACTTGTTTCTGGTCTCACTAAAAAACTTGAGGTAAATATAGATGGCACGGGTGTTGTTTTTTCTGATCCAGGAGGTGTTAATTGCTCTGGTCCAGCGACATGTTTTTATGATTTTGCCGAAGGAATGCGAGTAGTATTAAGTTATCAAGAAAATCAACAATCAGGGTATTTCTTTGAAAGTTGGTATGGGAACGATTGCGACAGCATAACTCCCGACAAAAAATGTATTGTTAAAATGGATGATGATAAAATGATTCCTGCCCGATTTGGTTTGGGGGTATTGCTTACGGTTCAAGTTAGTGGCATGGGAGATGGGGCAATTAAAGACCTTCAACAAAGAGGGGAGATAATTGGTAAAAAAATTAATTGTAGCAAGAATAGCGGGACATGTACGGCATATTATTATCCTGGAACCGAAGCTGCGCTTCAGGCCTATCCCGATACGGGTAGTGAGTTTGAATCTTGGGGGGGCGCTTGTTCTCGAACAATCGGGGATTTATGTGTTATAAGAATGAATGGAGATCAGTCAGCATCGGCTAGCTTTAAAAGGGAGCCGGCTAGCATTTTTGTTAATTCTGGAGCAGAAGAGCCTGGACAAACGTGCGCTGGTCTTTGTGCGTATCATGGAAAAACTTGTACGGGGGTTGGTTTAGATTCGGAGGCGACAGACGGAAGACATTGGGGTTGGTCTTGGAATCAATGTACCCCATTCTCATCCAATCTTAACTGTCAAAGTTATCTTTTTAAACAAAGCGTAAAAAAAGAATGTCCTTTAGGTTCGTTGCACTCTGTTGATTGGACTCAGTGTCGATGTGAATAAATTATTATTTTTTTTTAGATGAGAACCATTAAACAATAATTATGTTTTCAAATAAATTTCAACAACTGAAGAAAAAAATCTGCCAAAGATTGAAACCCAAGGCAAGAAGAGGCTCGATTGCTTGGGGATGGCTTTTTGCTATTCCTGTATTGGGGCCCGGAGCCATTGTTTTTGCTCTTGCTCCTAAAGTAGTAACCGAGTGGTTCACAGGCAAAGCCGAGCAAGCATTTGCGGCTATTATTGGAATAATGGCGAAATTAGCTATTTTGGTTTTTGGAGGGTTAATCCAACTTGTGACCACTTTAATTGTTGGGATAGCCCAATACAATAATTTTGTTAATGAAGAAGCAGTGAAAGAAGCTTGGGCAATTGTTCGTGACATTGGTAATATGTTTTTTATTATTGTTTTTTTAGTGATGGCGGTTGGGACAATTTTAAAAAAAGAACAATATTCGTGGCAAAAAATGTTAATCCCTTTGGCGTTAATGGCTATTTTTATTAATTTTTCTAGAACTATTTGCGGTTTAATTATAGATTTTGCTCAAGTTATAATGTTAACTTTTGTTAATGGCTTTAAAGATGTTGGTGGTGGAAATTTACTTAAATTACTTGGGATGGATAGATTTTTAGCTTGGGACAAGTTTTTCCAAAATAAAGAGGTCGTACTTGAGAATGTTGGTGCGGTTACAAGCGCTCAATTAATAGGGTTGTATTGGCTTGCTGCAGTTTTATCTTTTGTTGCTTTGGTTGTTTTATCTATCGTGGCAATTGTTTTAATTTTGAGAATTATTGCCCTTTGGTTTTTAGTGATATTGTCTCCCATCGCTTTTATTTTTTATGTTGTGCCTGGCGCTCAACAATACGCAAAAAAATGGCAGGACGCATTTTTTAAAAATGTTATTACTGGTCCGGTCATTGCTTTTTTTATTTGGGTTTCTTTTTTAATAGTAGAAAAATCTATTAATATTGTTCAAACGGATCATAAAGATAAGATAGAGGCGTTGATGGATGGGAAAACAGTGCCAGTTTTGGGGCAGGTTGGTTTTTATATTGGTTATATTTTTGGTATTGGTTTATTGATTGGTAGTTTAGTTGCCGCTAAACAGCTTGGCGGTGTTGGCGCGAGCATGGCAGGGAAGGGCATAGGATTTATACAAAAAGCGGGCACTAAAACAGCTGCTTGGGCTGGTCGAAGAGTTGATGCTGCAGGAAAATTCGCGAGTAAACACGCCGGTAGATCTTTTACTGGTCTTGCCTCAGCTGGTTTTAAAAGCGCGGCTTTTGCTATGACTGGCAGGGGAAAACAAGTTGGCGGAATTTGGAAAGAATATAAAGATAAAACATTAAAGCCAATAGTTGCACCAGCTCAACGAATATATTCATCGCTTGCTTCAGTTTTTGGGAGCGATCCTGGACCAGATGCCAGAATAGCTAAAACTCAAGGTTGGCGGGCGTTATGGACAGGCGGTTCTTTAGCTGGAAAACTAACACATAAGACAACTGATGTGAAAGATCTTAGAAAGTTGATTGCTACTTATATCAAAAATGGATCTTTAGATCAGGCAGGAAAAGACCAAATAAAAGATATTCTTAAGAGAAATAAACCAACCCTAGGCACAACAAATGTTAAAGATTTCCAAGAGCTTGTAGATAATTTTTCAGTTTATGAAAGGCCAACTAATGCAGATCAACACATAAAAGATGGATTGCAATCTTTGATTCCAGAACTTAGAAAGGCTGGTTTAGGAGAAAAGATTGAAAGAGAAGAAGTTATAGATTTATTATTAAGGAGTACTGAGGGGACTCAAATTATAAATGCGATAAATACCGGAGGCCTTAGTCAAAAGAAGGCTGATGATTTGATAGAAGAAATTATGGATAATATCGGTCGGGGGAATTATTCGACAACTCCTACTTTTAACGGACAAAAAATAAACGCAGATATTTTAAAAAATTCTTTAGCTTCAATTATTCCAGTAACAGCACCCAAAAGTGGCTCAGAAAGAGAAAAAATGCTTGGCGGTACAGCAGGAACGATTCATCATGAAATGAGCGAGGTTATAGACAAGCATAAACCTGGTTCTTCTTCTCGAACGGCGCTCACGGCTTTTCAAACAACTATTGAAGGGAGACTAAACGCTTCTTTGCGAGCAGGGATTATTTCTATTACTGATAAAAATGGAATAAAAAAACAAATAGAGAAAGAGTTAGATAATTTAGTCAAAGCCAAAACAATTGAAGAAAATGAAGCAGACCAGATTAAAGAAAAACTTTATTTTCAAATTGAAACCATGCCAGTGGCCAAAATGAAGCCTGGAGAATTTTGGAAGGAAGTTTCGAAAAATATGGCAAAGTGGAGTGGCAAAAAACTAAGCGTACCGTTCAGTATTTTAGCAGCAACTTTTGAAAGTTTAAGAGATCATGGCGGTATTCCTATTTTTGACTTTGATATTTTGACAAAAGAAATTAAAAATTTTAATGCTCGTCGAACAAGGAGAAGAGAGGCAGATAAATTAGGTCAATGGCATGACGTTATGAATCTTTGGATTTCATTAGGAAAAGACAAAACAGATTATAAGGGCACAGAATTAATGTCTCGGGTTAGTGAAGAAAAGAAAATGGTTTATGACAAAACGCAAGGGGAAACACACGCGACGCTTAATGAACTTTATGATGCTTGGCAAGCTGGCGATCACCCAAAAGCAGTTGGAGCTTATATGATTTTGGCTGAAAATAATGATTTGAATGAACTTTGGAAGGGAGATTTTTCAGGAAAATTTTTACCGATTATGAAAAATATGCTTGAGACCCAATATGTAGGGAAAAATGTTAGAGTTTGGGACGACACAAGTAAATCTTATTCGAACAAAACAATCAATCAAAAAGAAATTGGTCAGATAATTCAGACAAGCAAAGAAAAGGGTGGAGTTAATATTGGTTTTGCTCGTCTTTTTACAGAAAACTTAACTAAATTAGCTGGAAAGTCAGATGCAGTTGCTGCTAAATTGGGCAATATGATTGGCATGATTGCTCTTGAAAACGGTTCACCTCATATGGGTTATGGCGCCTCTTCTTATAATCCTAAAACAGAGAGAATGGAGTTTGCTCCTTTAGAAATTTTTGTTGATAATTCTGGTCGTTTAGATTTTACGCTGAGCAGAAGAAGTATGAGCGAGATAACAGCTAAACTTAAAAATATGTCTCAACGCAAAGTAACTAATATGATTCATCCAGGCATGTTTGCTCAAGAAGATATTAATGGCCAAATGAGGGGAATTAATCCTTTAAATGAATCATTTCTTATGACTTTGTCCTCAACTCTTTTAGAGCGGCCACACGAAATGAGAGATGATGTTGTTACTAAATTAACTGCTTCTTCAGAGTGGCGAGGTTCGATCACTCGTTTAGTGTCAGACATGATGATCAATGCAGATTATTATCTTAGATATTATTCAGATTACTTTGCTTCGAGAGAAGACGTTTTAAAACAAGCTAGGTTAATTAGCCAATTCCCAGCAAGACTTTTGGCGAGTAGATATAAAGAATTTAACAAATAAAATTTATTTAATGAATGAACAATTATTAAAATTTACTACCAATCAATTGGCAGACAATTCAGCCATTGCTGATATTCAAAAAGAAACCAATAAAATAATCAGGCGATTTGATGTTAAAGGAGCTTCTCAATTATCTCGTTTTCTTAGATCAAAAATATTAGACAATTCTTTATTGTTCAAAATTTACGAAGATATTATTGCCTCATTAGATTTTATAAGAATAGGATTATTGGATGAAAATCAGACGTTAGAATTAATAAAAAATTATTTTATCGTTACCTTTTCTTTTCCCTCAGATATTCTTACCCCGCTTGATATTATTAAAAGAAAATTAATTGGTCTTTCCTTGATAGATCAGGAATTGTTGAGAGAAAAAATAAATAAAGTTATCAAGCATAATAATAATTTATTAACAAAAGAGAAATTAGTTTTATCAAACAAGGAAGAAAAACTAGATCCAACAATTGCTAATTGGTTGTTAGATTATGACTTACGATTAACTGGAACCCAAGATAGATCTTTGGCACGTGCGGAATATTTAACTAACAGTTCTAATGTTGCCAGCCTTGTTAAAGAAGAAAAAGACAAGGTAAAACAATTAATTAAAGTATATGATTTTATTAATACTAGTTCTTTAATTCCTAGTGCTTGGCCGGAAGACTTAATTATAAATTGGGAAAATGGGTGTCGATTTATTATTTCAGAGGGAGAGACAGTAGTTTCATTATCTCCGATTAAAGAAGATGCTAGTTTTTTGAACGATTTTAAATTTAAAGAAGAAGAAAAAGTAAATAATAAAAAAATTAAATCTCTTGAGGAAAAATATCTTGAAGAATCTGATTTGAACAATGAATAAAAGCAGTGGATGAAAAAAATAGAGTATATAAAAAAATAGTAAGTAGAAAATAGAAAGTAGTAAGTAATAAATAGTAAGTAGAAAATAGAAAGTAGTAAGTAGGAAACAGAAAAGAAATATTGGAAAAGGGAAGTGTTAATTAATAGTTTTAAGGTTTTTATTTATTTTTTTCTACCTTCCATTCATTAATTTTTTATGGATCAACTTTCACAACAATTTAAAAATTTGCCACGAGAGCTTAGAGAGGCTGTTTCTTCTGAGGAAAAAGTCAGACAATTAGAAGAAATTGAAGCAAAATATAATTTGAAACTAGCTAAATTAGTAGTTAGGCTAATGATCAAAGATATTGCTTGGTTGGAATTAGAAAAATTTTGCCGAGAAAGTTTTCATTTATTACCAGAAAAAGCTCAAGAATTGAAAAAAGATTTAAAAGAAAAAATATTTAATCAAGTTTTAACCTATTTGGAGAAAATTCCAAATGCTCAATTTCAAAATATTAATGAACCTCAGTTTATAAAGGAAGAAGATAAAAATATTGTTGATGAAAATGTCTCATTTAGAGCAACAGAACAAATTAAAACTCAACCCAGTATATTTCAACCAGATTTAATCACAGAACTAAAACAAAAAGAAGAAATAAAAACGGGCTGGGATCTGCAAAAAGATAAAGAAGATTTTAAAAAAAATAGACCAGCCTTAAATCAAACAATTGACGAGGACAAGCTGATTGAAAATATTATTCAAGAAGCTAGGCTTAATCTCGAAGATCTTGCTTTACAAAAAAGACTGATTAGTTTAATTAAAAGTTACTTTCGAGAAATTAGAAACGAGAGTCAAATTGAAGAAACCTTAAAACGCTCAATTAAAACCGGTGGTTTAGAGTTAAGTCCAGAGCAAGCGGTTTTAGTTATTAAAACCATTCAAGATTTTAAACGAAAAACAATTGACTCAACTAAAAAATATTTTGTTGAAAGGGAAAGTAATAAGGACAAAGAATCAAAGGTTGAGAGCAATGAATTAGAAATGATTGATCATAGCGCGAAAATAGTTGCGGAAGAATCAGAAACTTTGAAGTCAAACAATGAAATAAATGATGAAATCAAAAAAAGATTTGAAGGTGGGGCGATTAATCCAACCTTTAAGAAACTAGAAAAACCATTATTAAATGCAGGTTTTCAGGCAATGATCAAAGAAAAAAGTGAAGTAAAAAATAATGTTTTGTCGAAATCAGTTGATACTGTTCCGATTAATAGTAAAAAAACAAGTAACGAAAAAGATTTGATGACTGATGTGTGGAGTGGACAGTCTAAAGCGATTGGACCAACTGAAGAACTGGCTGAAATTACTTTAGTTGATTTGGCGCGTTGGGGTGGTGGTCAAAATACCACTAAAATTATTTTAGAAAAAATAAATCTTTTAGCTGAAATATCTTTAATAAAAAAAGCCGAGGCAATTCAATCTTGGCAAAAAAGCCCCCTTTATAAAACATATCTTTCTTTGGGCAATGAGGCTTTAACAAAAAATAAATCGATCATTGAAATAATTAAAATTAAAGAAAGCAATAACGAAAAAACATTAAATTTTAATGATTTTCAAGCAATTATTGAATTAAACCAGGGGTTAAGATTTTAAAATAAAATTTAGTAAGTAGTAAGTAGTAAGTAGCAAGTAGTAAGTAGATAAAATGAGCAATACTCAATCATTTAAAGATTTAATTGTTTGGCAAAAATCAAGAGATTTGGCTATAGAGATTTATAAATTAACAAAAGAGTTTCCCCAAACAGAGCTTTACGGTTTAACCAGTCAAATGCGCAGGGCGGCTATATCAATTTCTTCTAATATTGCCGAAGGTTATCATCGTTTTCATCAAAAAGAAAAAAAGCAATTTTTATCAATTGCTTTTGGCTCTGACGCTGAACTAGAAAGTCAAATAGAGATTGCTAAAACATTATTTCCTAGGATAAATTATAATAAATCAGAAAATCTCTTAATCGAATGCATGAAAATTTTAAATAGTTTTCTTAATAAATAATTATTATTTACTACTTTCTATTTTCTAAATTCTAAATACATGCGTTTTGTCACTCCACAATTTATTGATATTGAACCGAAGATTATTGGGCCGATTACGGCCAGGCAATTTATTATTTTAGTACTAGGCGGTGGTTTAGTTTTTATTTGTTATAAAATTTTTGATACGATTATTTTTGCTCTTGTTTCGCTTTTTATTGTCGCGCCGATTATTTTAGCTTTTGCCTTTATTAAATTCAATGGTCGGCCATTTCATTATTTTCTTTTAAGCATAATTCAAAGTTCTCGTCGCCCTAGTTTAAGAGTTTGGCGAAAAGAAATAATTATTGAAAAAGAAATGGATTTGAAAAAGAAAGAAGCCCCAAAAGAAGAAATGGCGGTCAGAAAAAACCTGCCCCTTAAAAAGCTTTCCCGTCTTTCATTACAAGTTGATACTGGTGGGAAATTTAATGTAGAGGAGGGTAGCTAATCTTACATATTTTATCTTGAATGATCACAAATCGGATTAACCAAAATAAATTAATATATCCAGAATTAAGTTATAAGATAATTGGTTTTCTTTTTGATGTTTATAATAATTTAGGAAGCAGTTAGCAGGAAAAATATTATCAAAGAGCAATTGCACTAAAATTTAAGAAAGAAAAATTAAAATTTAAAGAGCAAATTCAAGTTCCTCTAGAATTTGAAGAAGAGAAAATCGAAAGATATTTTCTGGATTTTCTTATTGAAAACAAAATCGTTTTGGAAATTAAAGTTAGTCCGCAATTTTATTATTGAAACATTAAACAGGTCTTAGCTTATTTAAAATCTACTAATTTGAAATTGGCAATTTTGGCTAGTTTTTCAAAAAAGGGATTGATTTTTAAAAGGGTTATAAATAGTCATTTGAGATAATTAGTGATAATATTAGTATGATTAGAGATTATGTCTAAATTTGCTTCAACCCAAAATTACTTACCGATTTCTGGAATTAGGAATGATACGATTGTTTTAAAAGACGGAACGCTTCGTGCCGCAGTTTTGTGTTCTTCTGTTAACTTTTCTTTAAAAAGTGAAAAAGAACAAAAATCAATTATTGCTGGTTATATTGGTTTTATTAATTCTTTAGAATGGCCAATTCAGATAGTTATTCAATCTAGAAAACTTAATATTGATTCTTATTTAGAGAAATTAAAAAATCTTGAAATGGAGCAAACAAATGATCTTTTAAGAATACAAATGAGAGATTATGCTAGTTATGTAAAAGAGTTGGTTCAGATTGGAGAAATTATGACAAAAAAATTTTTTATTGTTATTCCTTATAATCCTTTAGGTGATCTTAAGAGAAAATTTATTGATCGGTTTGTCGAAATTTTTAAAGCACCTTCTTTTATTAAAATGAAAAGAGAAAAGTTTGAAAAATATCGAAGTGAACTTTTTAAAAGAGTTGACCATGTTATTTCTGGTTTGGCTGGCATTGGCGTCAACGTCATGCCTCTTGATACTCAAAGTTTAATAGAGCTTTTTTATAATTCATATAATCCAACTGAATCACAGAGTCAAAAATTAGAATCTGTTGAGAAAATTAGATTAGAAGGATAATTAACTACGAATTACAAATCTTTTTACCTGCCCGTTAATTGCCAACAATAATTAATCTCTTCAGAAAGATTTTTAAAATAATAACTGGCTAAGGTTTTAATCAGTCCTATTAATTGGTTTTGGCAGACGGGCAAAGATACAAATGGCCGAAGATCTTCAAAAAGTTATTTATCCGAGTTGAGCTATAAAATAGGAGGATTATTATTGGAGGTATTCAATCAATTGGGTCTTGGTTATCAGGAAAAATATTATCAAAAAGCAATAGTGGTGGCTCTTAAAGAATACTAAATATAAAAAAGATTTGTATATTTGTATTTGATTAGTAATTTGTAGTAATATGGCTTTTCAACCTAAACAAATTAAAGAAAAAATCATTGTTTCTTCGAAAAAAGAAAAAATTTTAATATCAGAAAAAACATCAGAACAGGAAACAATTGAACTAGAAATTGCTTTACAAAAGGGCTTGGTTTCGGTTCGCGATTTAATTGCCCCAGCCTCTATGAAAATAACGCCCAATCATTTAATTTTGGGCAATACTTACGTGCGCACACTTTTTGTTATTTCTTACCCCAATGAAATTTCGGTTGGCTGGCTTAATTCAGTTATTAATTATCCAGCTCAACTTGACGTTTCAATGTATTATTATTATTTACCAAGCATCCCAGTTCTTAAACAACTGCAAAGAAAGGTTGGTTATTTAATGGCTGATTTATCAAGCGATCAAGAAAAGGGTTTGCCACGTGATCCACAAAAAGAAATTGCTTTGAAAAATGTTGAACAATTACGCGATGAATTAACTCAAGGGACAGAACATTTTTTTCAGTTTTCGCTTTATGTTACCCTTTACGCTGAATCTGAAAAAAAACTAAATGAACTAACAGAAAAAATTGAAGGAATTTTTGGCTCAATGCAGACATACACTAAAAGAGCCCTTTATCAAATCGAGCCGGGATTTAATTCAACTTTGCCATTTGCCTCAGACGAATTAGTGGTTGGTGTTAATATGCAAACTTCGGCTTGTGCTTCTTCTTTTCCCTTTACTTCGTCTGATCTGACTTCTGATGACGGGATTCTTTATGGCATTAATCGTCATAATAATAGTTTAATTTTGTTCGATCGTTTTTCTTTAGAAAATTATAACTCAACAATTTTCGCTACCTCTGGCGCTGGCAAGAGCTATATGGTTAAATTAGAAGTTTTGCGTTCAATGATGATGGGAACTGATGTGATTATTATTGATCCAGAAAGAGAATATAAGCATTTATCAGATGCAGTTGGTGGCACTTATATTGATGTTTCATTGATTTCGGAAAATAAAATTAATCCTTTTGATTTGCCTAGACCCAAGGGTGACATTGATATGAAAACTGCCGATATTATTCGTGCGGCGGTGGGGGCCCTCAAGGGACTTCTAAAAATTATGATTGGTCGTGATGAAGACGGTCAAAAATTTTTTACGCCAGAAGAGGATTCATTGCTTGATCGAGCTTTATTGGAAACATATGCTAAAAAAAATATCGTTGTTGGCGTTGATCTGACTAAAATTGATCCGCCAACCATGTCTGATTTGCAGGAAATTTTAGAGGGCATGCAAGGCGCAGAAAATTTATTAGAAAGATTAAAAAAATATACTGAAGGAACTTTTGCTGGGTTATTAAATCATTCAACTAACGTTGAATTAAAAAATCAGTTAGTTGTTTTTTCTATTCGTGATCTAGAGGATGAGTTAAGACCAATTGCTCTTTATACGATAGTTAATTATGTTTGGAACATTGTTCGTTCAGAGATAAAAAAAAGAATTTTAATTATTGATGAAGCTTGGTGGATGATGCAACATAAAGAAAGTGCTTTGTTCTTAAGAGGTTTGGTTAGGCGTGGCCGAAAATATTTTTTTGGTGTGACCACGATTACTCAGGATGTCGTTGACTTTTTAGATTCTGAAGATGGGCGTGATATTGCCACGGTCACTAACTCGGCCTTACTCTTTCTTTTTAAACAAACGCCAGCGGCGATTGATAAAGTTGCTAAAACATTTAATTTAACCGAAGGAGAACAATATTATCTTTTAAATTGCAGTATTGGCGAGGGATTGATTTTTGCCGGGTCGAAGCACGTAGCTATTCAGGTTGTTGCTTCTTATACTGAAGATCAACTAATTACTACCGACCCGCAACAGTTATTAGAAATAGAACAAGCAAAAAGAGAATATGAAGAAAGCGTGGAGGGCGATAATCTATAATTTAACAAAGCGAAAAAAGTATTTTTCAAAATAAAAAATTATTAATTTTGTTATTTTCTACTGACGGCTGATTGTTTTCTAATTTTTAAATATATGAAAAAAATATTAATTATTTTAATTGTCATTGTTTTAATTGGTTCACTTTTGTGGTTTTTATTTAGCCAAAGAAAATCAGTTGATCAAGAACAAAGATTAGTGACCAATGAATTAACCAATCAACCATTGGAGCAGGGCGGAAATCAAGAAAAAACAAAACCTTTGACTGAAGAAGAAAAGAAAAAACAAGAATTATTATTACAAGTCAGAAATTTTATAGAAATTTATGGTTCTTTTTCAACTGATGCCCAGTTTGCTAATTTATATCATTTAAAAAACCAGATGACTGATAATTTTTGGCGAAAAACAGAACAAAGTATTGAAGAAAGTAAAGAAAAAGAAAACTTGGGATTTTATGGCATTAGTAGTAAAGTTTTAAGCATTAATTTAATTATTGAGAATGAAAATAATGCTAAATTTTTAGTTTATTTACAAAGAGATGAAACAAAAAATCAAGAAAGAAATGTTTTTTACCAAGAAGCCGGAATAGAATTGATTAAAAAAGGAGAAGCTTGGTTAATTGATTCAGTTAATTGGCAATAGTTAGTGATTAGTAAATAGAATTTAGCAAGTAGAAGATAAAAATGAAATTTAATAAGTATTTGAATAATCACTATTTATTATTTTCCAAGTTTTAAATTCTAATTTAAAAATATGATTGATGAAGATAATTTAAATGAAGAAAATGGAGAAAATGAAGAAAATCAAGAAACCGAAGGAGTTGGTTCTCAACAGAAGCCAGGATTAAAAGATTCGTTAGTCGAAGAAGGGAAAGAAAAATTAAGAGAAGAAGCTTGGAAGGAAATGAGAAGATATTGGCAACAAGAAATGGCAAAAAGAGCTGCGCGAAAAGCCGCTGAAAAATTAGCTCAAGAAGCAATTAAAACTAGTGGTAAGGTTACTGCTGATGTTGCGTCAAAGGCTGTCGGTGGAGGTGGTATATTTGGTTTTTTAGCGATTCCGATTGGTCCTCTTCCCCTAGGAGTTTGGTTGTTAATAGCTATTCTTGTAATTATCATTATTATAATTATTATCGTTGTTGTTTTTGGCATTCTTGTTTCTACAAATGTGATTGATACAGAAGAATTAATTAATTCAATGACAATTCAATAATTTTTATGGAAAATATTTGCAATAAAAATAGAATTAATATTTTATTATTGGTGATTACTTTTTTATTTATTTTTCTTTTACCAAGCTTTGTTTTAGCGGCTTCACCGATTATCTTTCAACAACAAATAGATCTTCCAGGTTTTGAAAGTGGGGAAATAGGAGAAAGTTCCATTGCTAAATATATTATCGCTTTTTATAAATGGGCGATTATTGCTATTGCCATCTTGGCGGTTTTAGTGATTGTCAATGCGGGCTTTGGTATGATTACGGCTGGTGGTAATGCGACTAAAGTAGTTGAAAAAAGAAACGATTTATTTAATGCGATTATTGGTTTAATATTAATTTTAGCGGCCATTCCAATGCTTAATATGATTAATCCGGCTCTAGTAAGATTAGATAAATTATTAATTACTTCAATTGGGAGAGAAGAAATTAAAGAAGAAAAAAACCTTCCACCGGTTAGAGACCCAAATTTAGTTTGCGCAGATAAGGCAGCACATAATTGCGGAGAGGTTTATCGGCAAGTAATTGAGGGGCGCGAAAATATATGTTGTGGGACAAGATGTTCTTCAGGGTATATTTGCGCAAGTGTTACAGGGGGCGATCCTTTGGGTGGTCAAATATGCCCACCTGGAAGCCATGTTTACAGAGTTTGTCAGGCAGACGTATCAAATAGTCCTCAATGTAAAGATAAAACGTGCTCTGTGGAAAGAATTTGTGATAAAACGTGTTGTTTTGGGAAAAAAATAATACCGTGTTATTGTCCGGAAGGAAAAATATGCCCTTGTCCGGAATGTGATGCTTTTAAAATTTGTCAAGGAATAATGTGCGAATAAAATTTTTCAAATTAAAATTTTAGAGTAGATATTTATGAAAAAAATATTAATTATTATTGGCTTTCTTTTGTTGGTCATTGGCCTTGGCTTCCTTTTGTATTTAACTTTTTTTAAACCAAGTGCGCCCGGAGTTATTCCGCCAATAATTGAAGAGCCAGAGGTTCGCTTGCCAGTTAGTCGAGACGATTGGGAAAGAATGACTATTGAAGAGCGCGATCGACTTGGTTTGCCAATTGTTGCTTGGCCAGAAGACGAAGAAACATTAATTCCTGTAGTGCCGATTGAGGAAATTGCTCCGCCAGTTGAATTAATACCAGAAATTGCTCAAGGAGGCTTAACTCAAACTAGCACACTTTCTTTGGAAAGAACATTTGGAGCTTCTCTTTCAGCTGACGGACAAAGTGCTTTATATTATAATCGTGAAACAGGTTATTTTTATAAAATTAAACCAGACGGAGAACCTGAAAGATTAACCGATCAGATTTTCAACAATGTTCAAAAAATTAATTGGGCGCCAACCAAAGACAAAGCAATTTTAGAATATCCTGATGGTTATAAAATTATTTATGATTTTAATACAAAAAAACAAGTGACCTTGCCTTTTAATTGGTATGACCTTTCTTTCAGCCCAACCGGTCAAGAAATTGCCTTTAAATTAGATTCAAAATATTCAGAGAATCGTTGGCTTTCTATTGCTAGCGCTGACGGAACTGGCGCTCGAGCGATTGAACACATGGGAGATAATGCTGACAAAGTTATTGTTGATTGGAGTTCAAACAAGCAAGTGATTGCCTTTACTAGAACAGGCGAACCGCGTGGTGCTTGGCAACAATCAGTTTTGTCAGTTGGTCGTTATGGTGAAAAATTTGCGCCAATTATTGTTGATGGGATTGGCTTCGAACATATCTGGGATAAATTAGGCGAAAAAATCGCTTATAGCGTTTATAGCCCGGATTCTGATTATAATCCTTCTCTTTATGTGATTAACGCAGCTGGCGATAACGCTGGTTATGGCAAAATTAATACTGGCTTGCAAACTTATTCTTCAAAATGTACTTTTAATCAATTGGGTGATTCGCTTTATTGTGCTGTTCCTCAAAACTTACCATATGGCTCTGGTTTAGTGCCAGAATTGGCTCGGTGGGTTAAGGATGATTTTTATAAAGTTGATCTGCGAACTGGTCAGACAAGTTTTTTAGCGGAAACAGCTTTTGGTAGTTATCAAGCGGAAACAGCTTTTCTTTCTCAAGATGAATCATTGTTGTATTTTGTTGATTCACGAACCGGAAGATTAAGATCAATTAGATTAAAATAATTAAAAAGTGATGGGCAAAAATAAAACAACAAAAAAAACAGTTAATAGAAAAATATTTTTTTTATTTTTTTTATTTATTTTTTGTTTTATTTTATTTAATTTTTTATTGCGAGAAGCTAAGGCGATTGTTTGTTGTTATGACCAATTAAGGCCAGGGACTTGTGTAGAAAAAGATACTTTTACTAAATGTCCTACTGGCTATTTTTTTGAGAGCGGATCTTGTTCAAGTTGTTTGCCCGATAAATGTCGTTGTGATGGAGGGGGAACGATTTTACCTCCTCCTGGTCCTCTTCCATCCATGGAAGAGCTTCCTTCTTTAGAAAGTGATAAATATATTTCAAGCCCGCCCAAACCGCCGATACTCTCAATAATTATTCCCGGGCTTAATTTAGAAAGTGATCCGAAGGTTTTAAGAGTTTGTGTTGAATGTAGTGAATTAGTTGAAGACGTCTCGCAATGTCCAGATGAAAAATGCGCTCGATGGACTTATAAAATTTCTTGGCTTGGTCAATATATAATTTATTTTTATAAATGGTTGGTTGGCGCGATTGCTATTTTTGCTGTTTTAATGATTGTTCATGCTGGCTTTGGTATGATTACTGCGGCTGGTAATGCTGAAAAAATAAAAGGCGCGCGTGATAAAATTTTTGCTAGTATTATGGGCATTATATTAATTATGGTTGCTCATCAAGTTTTAGCAATGATTAATCCAGAATTAGTAATTTTTAAACCGATTATTATTGGTGGGATTAAAAGAATCGAATTTGAAATGGCAGATGGAGATCCCGGCCAACGAGAACAAGAAATAAGAACAGGAAAAGCAGCCCCACGTACGGCTGAGACAATAAACAGTATTTACATTCATTACACGTATAGTACTTTTGGTGATGTAAAGCAAATCAGAGTATGGCACACTACTCGTGAAAAACCTTTTATTGATATTGGTTATCACTATGTTATTTTAAATGAATATAGAAAATCAGGAGTTAAAAATACAGTAGATGATGGATTAATAGAAAAGGGTCGCGATGACCTTGTAATTGGTGCTCACGCTATGGGGTGTAATCGTTATAGTATAGGAGTAGCTTTTGTTGGTAAAACAGCGGGCAAGAGTCATAAGGAATCAATGACAGAAAAACAACTTGCCTCTCTTAGGAAATTAGTTAATGAATTAAGACAAAAATATAATATTCCTGTTGAAAGAGTGTTCGGTCATAATGAGTGTCCTGGACAGGAAACAAATTCATGTCCTGGATTTATAAACATGGAAGAATTTAGAAAATCTCTTTAAGGAATAAAATAAAAACTTGATTATTCTTTTAAAATAAATATTATTAATGGGTTTTTTAGCGTTTTTCAGAGAACAGTTTTTATCTATATAACATTAAACACTCGAAGAATAAAAAATTTGTTAATTTATCGAACCCACTGAATAAGAAAATAACAATGATGTCAAATAAATCAAAAAAAATTTTTGTTTGTTCAAAATGCGATGCTCAGTTACCAAAATGGTCTGGGCAGTGTTTAGAGTGTGGTGGCTGGGGGACGCTTCGGGAGAGTGAACTCAAAACTCAAAACTCAAAACTCAAAACCTCGCAAAGTTTAGGAGAGGCGGGGGAGGTGATGAAGTTTGAAGAAGTTAAATCAGAAAATTATCCGCGGATAAAAACAAGTATTGAAGAAATTGATCGAGTTTTGGGTGGTGGTTTTGTGCCTGGTTCTTTAATTTTATTAAGCGGTGAGCCTGGTATTGGCAAATGTCTTGTTGGATCAACGCGTATTCTTGACCCATTTTCTGGCGCATTTTTGCCAATTACGGAATGGGCAAATAAGCATCGTCCAGTTTTATCAATGGACGAAACGACATATCATTTTTCACCACAGCAGCCGGTTACTTTTCTTGATCAAGGAGTGCAACCAGTTGTTCTCGTTAAGACGCGTTTGGGTAGAACGTTGCGCTGTACATCTAAACATCCGGTGTTCACACCAGACGGATGGCAATCTGTCGGTAATTTACAGTCAGGGGCGCGTATTGCCGCGCCTCGCGCTTTGCCGTATTTTGGCAAGGATGCCATGCCAGAGCATCAAGTGAAACTAATTGCTTACATTCTTTCAGATGGTTCTGCTACCAGTCAAATTACTGTAACAAGTGTAATTCTAGAGATTCAGAATGATCTTGTTGACATTGCGCAAAAGTTTGACTTACAATTGAGAGTTTATTTAAAACGCGATACCGTCGCTAAACAATTTCGTTTTGTGCAACCATATAGTCAGCGCGCTGAGGCGCGCAAAAAGATTGTTGTCGCCTTGAAACGTATACAAGCTCAGTCTGGTTTGACATGGGCAGGTTGGGCAAGGCAGGCAGGCGTTAATTATGGGTTATTGAACTGTTGGCGACGAGGTAAAACCGTGCCCAGCGTAGAAAATTTGGAACAACTGGCAAAAGCTGCATGTGTTTCTATTGAGACCTTGATGCCCGAAGCTCGCGATCAAGCAGAGATGCGATCAAGTGTCGCGCGATTTCTAGAATCTATTGGTCTTCGTTTTTTGAAAGCGAGAACTAAATTTATTCCTAACTGTATTTTTTGTCTTCCGCGGGAGCAAATGGCGCTTTTCCTAAAAGTTCTTTTTTCATGCGACGGTTCAGTTTTTATCAACAGAGACAAGCAACCAGGGATTTCATATTCCACTATCAGTCAACGTTTAGCTCAAGATGTTCAACACTTATTGTTGCGTTTTGGATTTGTTGCGAAATTACGAACTAAACTAAGTCGATTTAATGATTTACCCTATATCGCTTACGAAATTCAATTGCTTGGTGTGGCCGAAGTCAAAAGATTTTTGTCAGAGGTTGGAATTTGGGGGCGTGAAAAGGCAAAAGCGCAAATTGCGAAATTGCCAATGCCCAGATTTCCATCTACACAATCTGATACAATACCAACGGGAATAGAATTTTGGGAGCATCTAAGGGAAATAACTGGGGGATTGTCATTTAAGCAAATTTCTGCCATTACGGGCGTAACAATGCATTATCATCGCGAGAATCGACCGCTGGCTCGCAGTACGGTTGTTGCTTTAGCAAATGCTTATCCTTCTTTCCGTTGGAAAATGATGGCGAAAGGAGAAATTTATTGGGACGAAATTCAAAGCATTGCGTCTGCAGGTAAGGATCATGTTTATGATTTATCCTTGTCAACACACGCAAATTTTATTGCCAATGATTTGATTGTTCATAATTCAACGCTCGTGGCTCAAATAGCTAGTCAACTAATAATTAGTAACTCAATAACCAATAACTCTGTTCTCTACGTTTCCGGAGAAGAATCAGCTGAGCAGATTAAAATGAGAATCGATCGTTTGAATTTAAAAACAAAAAATCTTAATTTTTTAGGGGAAACTAATGTCGAAAATATTTGTGCGACGATTATTAAAGAAAAGCCAAGTTTTGTTATTATTGACTCAATCCAAACTTTAAATTCCAGTTCAGCCAATTCTGAAGCTGGCAGTGTGGCTCAAGTACGAAATTCAACTGTTCGCTTGCTCGAAGTGGCTAAGCAAGAAAAAATTCCGATTTTAATTATTGCTCACATTACCAAAGATGGCTCAATTTCTGGACCAAAAACTTTGGAACATTTAGTTGACGCTGTTTTGTATTTAGAAGGAGATCCTTATCATCAGTATCGTTTATTACGTTCAATTAAAAATCGTTTTGGTTCAACCAATGAAGTTGGGGTGTTTGAGATGAGCGGTCAAGGTTTAATTGAAGTTAAAAATCCATCTGAAGCTTTTTTATCTCAAAAAGAAGAAAAAAATCCTGGGTCAGCTATTGCCGCGATTATGGCTGGCGGCCGTTCGTTTTTAGTTGAGGTTCAGGCTTTGGTGGCTCAAACTCATTTTGGCTATCCGCAAAGAAGAGTTGTTAATGTTGATTATAATCGGGCTCAACTTTTAATTGCTGTTTTGTCGCGTCGCTTGGGGTTGCCTTTGGGTAATTTTGATATTCATTTAAACATTGTTGGTGGGATTGAAGTTAAAGAACCAGCACTTGATTTAGCTATGGCCATGGCCATTGTTTCGGCTTATAAAAACAAACCATTGATTAATGGTTTGGCGGTTTTTGGCGAAATTGGTTTGGCTGGCGAAATTCGTCGAGTTAATCAGGAAGAACAAAGAATTAATGAAGCAAAAAAATTGGGATTTAATAAAATTATTAAACCAGTTTCAGGCGCTAAGCAGTCAGACACTAAATTAAAAATTATTGAGGTTAAAAATTTAAAAGAGGCGATTGCTGGGGCATTTGAAAAATAGTAAGTAGCAAGTAGTAAGTAGCAAGTAGTAAGTAGTAAGTAGAATTAAGAAAATAAAAAATAGAAAGTAGAAGAAAGAAGGACTAGACTTTTACAGATATTTAAATAAAGCTTTATTTAAGGTCTGACCTTAAATAAAGCCGTAAATACTTAAAAAAGAGAAGGGTGATAGTTTGAGAAATAAAACAAACCAACCCTTTTTATTTTAAGTTAGAATGGTTGGTTAACGATAAAACGATCATTTTTTAAGTGTTGAGGCGGACAGAAAAAAGTAATAATTAATGATTGGCGCTTTAAATTTTTTAAACAGTGAGCCACGTTTGCCTTAATATTAAAAACATCGCCTTCTTTTACTTTAACTGGTTTTTCCCATTGGACTGATTGGTCCTTTTTTATTTTACCGAAATAGATTAATCCTTGACCTTGAATAATTTGATAAATTTCATTGCCATTTTTATGAAAATGAGCATTAACTTGTTGAGAAATTTGAGCGGTGTGATAACTATTTCTTTTATCTTGCCATAAACAAATTCTTTTGATTGAAACTTTTGGATCTAACTTGGCTTTTTTTAAAATAATTTTTATGTTTTGGAATTTCATTTTTTTAAGAAAAGTTATTTATAATTACGTTAAATGAAACAATATTTAAGGTCTGACCTTAAATACTTAAATACTTAATTAACTATCAAAAAGGACTGGTTATAAGAAAACTATTATTAAATTATTGATTTCCCTTCTGCTGTTTAATCTCGGCTAATTTCTTTTTAATTTCTTCAATTCTGGCTCGTGTTTGAGCTACTTCCTCCGCGGCACTGATTTTTCTGCCAATTTCATCAAGTCCTTCGCCTTTCTTTCTTTTTGCTTCTAATAAATCTTTTGCCAATTTAAATATAGCCATCTTTTTCTTAAATCCCTTATCGTCGTCTATTCTTCCTGCATTCCCTTTGGGATTAGGTGGAGCCTGCCCACGCATTTTAAATTCCAGGACATCTCTTAATTTTATTAATAAAGCCCAACCATCGGGTCTTTTTATTATAGCAGCAAGCTCTGGATCAAGCCCTTGTTCTAATTGTGGTAATCTCGCTTTCAGATAAGCAAGCTCTTTTTTAAAAACACCTTCTCTTTGGCCGGCAATATTAGCGGCTGTTTTTCTTGCAATATCGTCTAATGATTCGCCTCTATTTAAACGCTTCGCTAACCACTCCATTGTTTCCTTATCTCCACCCTGGCCTTGAGCTGCCCTAAGCAAAGTCCTTGATTTTTCAAGACCCGTATTGGTTTTTTCAAAAGATTCCTTTAATTCATTAACGCTAGGAGTTTGCTCTTTAAGTTTTTGAGCCTCTGGGGGAATATAACCTAGTTGTTCTCTGTTCATAAGAATTATATTATTTATAATCTATACTATTTTTATTATAGCTCATTATAAATTTTTGTTAATACAGATTAATTTATTGGGATTTTTTTTATTCCAAATGAATAATTTTTGTTAATTCTTTAATTTTTCTTTGAAGTAAGGGATATTTTTTTAAGGAAGAATCAAGAGAAAATATTTTTTTGATGGCTTCTTGGGCTTCTTTAATAATTTGTGTATCAGATAAACGAGCAATTTTTAAGCAGTCTAAATAGCCAGATTGTTTTAGACCAAATAATTCGCCTGGTCCACGAATTTCTAAATCTTTTTCTGCTAATTCAAAACCATTTTTAGCATTGAGCATAGCGGATAAACGAGTTCTGGCCTTTTCGCTTGGATTTTCTGGAAAAAGAAAACAATGTGATTGAATGTCGCTGCGGCCGATCCGTCCTTTTAATTGCCAGAGTTGGGCTAAGCCAAATTTTTCTGAGCCTTCAATCAACATCATGGTAGCGTTAGGCACATCAATGCCAACCTCAATGACGGTGGTAGAAATTAAAATCTGAATTTTGTTGGCCAGAAAATCTAACATAATTTTATCCTTTTCTTTGGCTTTTAATTTGCCGTGAAGCATGGCTAGTTTTAAGTCAGGAAAAATTTCTTTATCTAATCTTTCATATTCTTGCTTCACGGATTTAACCCCGAGCTTATCAGACGGATCAATCAAGGGGCAAACGACAAAGGCCTGTCGACCATTTTTTATTTCCTCTTTGATAAATTCATAAACCTGATTTTTTTCCCTTGTTTTAACAATTTTTATGATGACTGGTTTTCGACCAGGTGGCATCTGATCAATAATTGAAAGATCTAAATCCCCATAAAGAGTTAAGGCCAAAGAGCGGGGAATCGGCGTGGCGGTCATACTCAAAAAGTGCGGCAACGAGATCGCAGACTGACGCTGACTTGACGCTGACTCACGCGGACGAGCAATATCATAAACTATTCTCTTTATCTCAGCATCCCGATGAGAAAAATTTACTAGCAAGGCTAATTTACAGGAAGAGCCTTTCAGATAGTTCCAAACTTGTCTTTTTTCTAAATTGCCAATAAATGGCAAGGCCTTTAATTCTAAGATTATTTTATTTTCTATAATAAAATCTGGTTTATAAATGCCCAGTTTTATATTTTTATATTTTATATTTATTATTTTTTCTTTCTCAAAATCGATATTATTGTTTTTAAATTCTTCTTCTAGGGCCTTTTGATATATTATTTCTTTGTGCCCAAGCCCTATTTTTTTTCTAACATTAAATATGCATTTTCTAATATTATAAGTAAGTTCTTGATACAAAAAGGTTTCTTTATTATTTTCTGCATCAGCCTGCACTTGGGTGTCTGCGTTTGTCTGCGTTTCGGTCTGCGTTTGTCCGCGAGCTGCGAGAAGGGCGCGCTGCTGAACACCGAAACGATGTTGTTCATCAACAATAATTAGACCTAAATTTTTAAAATTAACATTTTCTTGCAAAATAGCATGAGTGCCGATGATCAGATCAAATTCACCAGAATTTATTTTTTCGATCATCTTTATTTTACTAATCTTTTCATCTTTTTTTGATTTTTTACTTTCCCTAGTAAAAAGTCCAATTTTTATTGGCCATTTTTTAAGTAATTGAGAAATATTATTAAAATGTTGTTGAGCTAAAATTTCCGTTGGTGCCAGGTAAGCGACTTGATAATTATTTAAAATGGTATTTAAAATGGCCATGGCAGCGACCACGGTTTTGCCGCTACCAACGTCGCCTTCAAGTAGGCGATTCATTGGTTTATCTTTTTCTAGGTCCTGAATAATCTCCCAGGCTGATTTTTTTTGTGAAGGGGTTAAAGTAAAGGGGAGTTGGTTAATGAATTTTTTTATTTTTGATAAATCGTTTTTAATAATTGGAGCTTTTTGTTTTTTTAATTTTTCGCGCAAGATTTGCGTTTGGAGTTGAATTAAAAAAAGCTCATCAAATTTTAAACGGTGGATGGCTCGATCTAATAAATTTTGGCTGCCAGGGAAATGAATTTGCTCTAGAGCAACCGACAAATTCATTAATTGATTTTGGTTTTTGGTCTCATCGGGCAGCCAGTCATCTATTTTTTCAGCTAATGGCAAAATGCTTTTTATTAAAATTCGGAGTTGTTTTTGTGAAATATTTTCTGTGGTTGGATAAATTGGCACTAAACGACCAAGATGGATTGGCGCTTTTTGTTTTTGGGGAAATTCATAAGACGGAGAGACCATTTGTAAACCAAAAGCAAGATCGTTTTCGACTTTGCCAGCTAAATAAATTTCTTTTCCCGGTTTTAAAATTTTATTTAAATAAAATTGTCCAAACCAAACAACTTTGATTGAGCCGGTTTTGTCAGAAACGAGCGCTTCGGTAACAACAATCCAGCGGCGGGTTGTTTTATGGCTAACAAGACTATTGATTTTTGCTTTGATGGTGCCAAATCTTTTATTTTTTAATTCTTGAATAGAAATAATTTTACTCCAATCTTCATAACGAAAAGGATAATGGTGGAGAGCGTTAAGACAATTTTTTAAACCTAATTTTTCCAGTTTTTTAACTGTCGCTTTGCCAATTTTAGGAAATTGAGAAATTGAAGTTTGAAGATTCATAGTTTGTTTTGTTTGATATTTTATCATGTTTTGACAAAATGTCAATAAAATGATATGTTTTTATTAGTGTTTTAAATAGGAGAGGTGGCCGAGTGGTTAAGGCAACGGTTTGCTAAACCGTGACCGCCTTTAAAGCGGTCCATGGGTTCAAATCCCATCCTCTCCGTTTGAATAAAGAGAAAGGGGAATAAGGTAAGACAATTTTTTATTTCGTGTGATGAATTTGAAGATTACGGCGATACAAAATATTCCCAAAGAGGAGGTGATTCATTAACTGATTGAGAAAGGCCGGGCTCAGAGAAATTTTCGTCAGAAAATTTATTTGTAGCCAGATCTCATCTTTTCCATACTTCATAATTTTTTCCTTTTTATTATTAATTTTTAGATTAGTTAAAGAACTTTCATGATTGATAAAAATGGTTTAAAACGATTGGCGATGTTTAGTATTCATTCCGATCCATTGGCGGCAATTGGCAGCCATGGCAGTGGTGGTCAAAATGTTTATGTTTATAACTTGGCTTTTAATTTAGATAAGTTAGGTTGGGCGGTTGATATTTTTACTCGACTTGACGATGCTAAGAAAAAAATAATATCTTATATTGGCAAACATTCAAGGGTTATTAGATTAAAAGTGGGAGAGCCATCTTATATTCAAAAAGGAAATCTTCATTCTTATTTTCCAGAGATTTATCAAAAATTTTTAGAGTTTATTAATTTTCAAGATTCTTATAATGTTTTCCACGGACATCATTATGACGGAGGCTATTTAGCAGTTAAAGCTTGCCAGAGTTTTAAAAAACCAATGGTTATTAATTTTCATTCATTAGGTGGGGTTCGTTTTAAAACTCAACAACTATATAAACAAAGCTTTAAAGAAGAAAAAATTTTAGAAGAAAGACTAATTATTGAAAAGGAGATTATTGAAAAATCTTCTAAAATTATTTCTTTAGCTGAAACAGAAAAAAGAGACCTTAATTTACTTTATCATGCGCCACTAGAAAAAATCGCTATTATTCCTGGCGGAGTTAATCTTAAACAATTTTTTAGTATTGATAAAAATATTGCCAGGGGGAAAATTAATTTATCAAAAGAAAAATTTATTTTATTATTTGTTGGTCGTTTAGAGTGGCGGAAGGGAGTGGGAACATTGATTAGTGCCATCAAATTATTAAAAGAAGTTATTCCTCAAATTAATCTTGTGATTGTTGGCGGAAAAATTTTCGGTTTAAGAAAAAATAAAGATGATTGGCAAGAATATCAAAGATTATTAAAAAAAGTAGAAGAAGAAAATGTAAGAGAATATACTCGTTTTATTGGTCGAGTTGATCAAAGTTGTTTAAAGTTATTTTATTCTTCGGCTGATATTGTTGTTATTCCTTCTTATTATGAGCCTTTTGGTTTGGTAGCTTTAGAAGCAATGGCGACACAAAGACCAGTAATTGCTTCTCGGAAGGGTGGTTTAAGATTAATAATTAAAGAAGGAGAAAGCGGTTTATTATTTGAGCCTCGCAATAGCATTGATTTAAAAAATCAAGTTTTGAAGATTTATCAATCATCAATTTTAGCTAATCAATTGGTTAAAAATGCTTATCAAAGTATTTTAGAAAAATATTCTTGGGGGAAAGTGGCCAATCAAATAAATGATATTTATCAATCTTTAATTTAATAATAAAAAAATGAAAATCGCTCTTTTGGCTCCATTTGAAGAATCAGTTCCTCCTTATAAATATGGCGGAACAGAATTAATTGTTTCTCATTTAGCAGAATCTTTTGTTGCCTATGGTCACCAAGTTTATTTATTAGCGACAGGAGATTCCAAAACTCAAGCTAATTTGGTTCCAATTTTTCCGAGAGCTATCCGTCAAGAACAATTTGCTGATAATTTAGAAATTAGAAATTCTTTAAAATATATTGGCATTAGTCGAGTGGTGGAACAACTATTTAAAATTAAACCAGATATTATTCATAATCATATTGGCTGGCGCTTTCTTCCTTTTGCTCGTTTTTTTTCTGCTCCAGTTGTAACTACTTTACATGGACCGCTTGATATTTTTTATCAACAATTTTTTTATGGTCAATTTGCCGAGATGCCCTATGTTTCAATCAGTAATGCCCAGCGTGAACCATTTCTTAAATTGAATTATGCAGCCACTGTTTATAATGGGATCAATTTAAAAGATTTTACTTTTAATCAAAATTCAGATAATTATTTAGCTTTTTTGGGCAGAACTTCGCCAGAAAAAGGATTGAAAGAAGCCATTCAAATTGCTAAAAAAGCCGGGATAAAATTAAAGATAGCCGCCAAGATAGATGCAGTTGATTTAAATTACTTTAATAAAGAAATAAAACCATTAATTGATAATAAACAGATTGAATATATTGGTGAAATTGGAGCAGAAGAAAGAGATAATTTTTTAGGTAAAGCAACAGCTTTGTTGGCACCAATTCAATGGCGCGAACCCTTTGGTTTATTTTTTGTTGAAGCAATGGCTTGCGGTACTCCAGTTATTGCTACTAAAATGGGTTCTGTTCCAGAAGTGGTTAAAAATGGTGAAACGGGATTTGTTGTTGAAAATCAGGTTGATAATTTTGTTGAAGCAATAAAAAAAATAAAATTAATTGATAGAAAAAATTGCCGGCAACATGTTGAAAAAAATTTTACCGTTGAAAAAATGGCCAAAAATTATCTTAAGGTTTATAAAAGAGTACTTAAAAAATAATAATTTATGAAAATAAAAAAAATCTTTGCTCAAGAAATTTTAGATTCGCGTGGTAGTCCAACTATTAAAACAAACGTTATTTTGGAAGATGATTCAATTGGCTGGGCAGCAGTGCCTTCTGGTGCTTCAACTGGTAAACATGAAGCAGTTGAGTTGCGTGACCAAGATCTAAAAAGATATAATGGCCAGGGCGTTTTGAAAGCTGTTGACAATGTTAATAATAAAATTGCGCCAATTTTAATTAACCAAGAAGCTAATGATCAAAAACAAATTGATCAAAAAATGATTGAACTCGACGGAACAGAAAACAAAAGCCAACTTGGCGCTAATGCGATTTTGTCTGTTTCTATGGCGGTTGCTCGAGCCGCTGCCAGCGCAGAGAAAAAACCATTTTATCAATACTTAACAAAATTTAATCCAGATTTTCAAGGAAAATATATTATGCCTGTGCCGATGATGAACATTATGAATGGTGGCAAACATGCCAATTGGGCAACTGATATTCAAGAATATATGATTATCCCAATCAAAGCTCGATCAATTGTTAAGGCGGTTCAAGTTTGCGCGGAAATATACTTTCATTTAAAAAAGATTCTGAAGAATTATAATTATTCAGTTAATATTGGTGATGAGGGTGGCTATGCGCCAGCGGTTCAGTCTAATGAAGAGCCATTTAAATTTATTGTTGAGGCGGTAGAAAAAGCTGGTTATCAATTAGGCGAAAATGTTTTTTTAGCGATTGATGCTGCTGCTTCTGAGTTTTACCAAAATAAAGCTTATGAATTAAAAAAAGCTGGAATTAAAGTTTCGGCTGATGAATTAAGTAATTTTTATAAAAAAATTATGACGCAATATCCGATTATTTCTTTGGAAGATATTTTTGGCGAAGATGACTGGTCGGCTTTTGCTAGTTTTACTCAAGCCACGGGGAATGAAGTGCAAATAGTTGGCGATGATATTTATGCTACAAATATTAAAAGAATTGAACGAGGCATTCAAGAAAAAACAACCAATTCAGTTTTAATTAAGTTAAATCAAATTGGTACTTTAACAGAAACTGTTGAGGCGATTCTTTTAGCTAGAAAAAACAATTGGACTTCGGTTGTTTCTCATCGCAGCGGTGAAACTGAAGATTCTTTTATTGCTGATTTTTGTGTGGCCATGGGTTGTGGTCAAATAAAAACTGGAGCGCCAGCTAGAAGTGAAAGGGTTTGTAAATATAATCGTTTAATGGAGATAGAAAGAGAACTAGGTGACAAAACAAGTTATTTTAAATTTCCGTTTTTGAAATAAAATGTTAGAGAAGATAAGGCCAATTATTTTATTAATTTGCGATGGCCTTGGTCATCGTTTATCTAACGATAATAACGCAATTGCTCGCGCGGCCACTCCTCATATTTATCAGCTTTGGGATGACTATCCCCATGCTTTATTACCTGCTAGTGGGCAAGAAGTTGGTTTGCCGCCGGGTCAAATGGGAACCAGTGAAGCCAACCATTTAATTATTGGTTCGGGTCGGATTGTTTATCAGAATTTGGTCAAAATTAATCTGGCCATTTTTAATAAAAGTTTGGCTCAAAACAAAGTTTTAATTAAAGCTTTTGAGCATGTTCGAAAAAACAAAAGTCGGCTACATTTGCTTGGGATGATTAGTTCTGGCGGCGTCCACAGTCATTTAGATCATTTTAAATTTATTATTGCTGCCGCCAAAAAAGTTGGTGTTGATAATATTGTTCTTCAGGTTTTAACGGATGGTCGAGACACTCCGCCACGCAGCGCTCTTAATTATTTTAAGGACTTAAAAAATTTTTTAGATGAAATAAGAATTGGTCAAATCGCTAGTATCGGTGGTCGTTATTGGGGCATGGATCGAGATAATAATTGGGACAGAATTGAAAAACACTTTCAGGTTTTAATTAATCAGACAGGAAAAGTATTTGATTCTTTTGAGAAGGTTATTGAACAAACATATCGTGACGGGATTGGCGATGAATTTATTGAACCGATCAGAATAAAAAATGGTCAAGTAGTCAGTAAAAATGACGCGATTATTTTTATGAATTTTCGAGCTGATCGAGCAAGACAAATGACAAAAAGATTGCTTGATGAAAAAATTGAAAATTTATATTTAGCAACAATGACTCAGTATGATGATAATTTTAATTTACCAGTACTTTTTCCGCCTGAAAGAATTTCTAATACTTTGTCTGAAGTTTTAAGTCAAAATGGAATAAAGCAACTACGCCTGACAGAAACAGAAAAATTTACTCACTTAACTTTCTTTTTTAATGCCCAGCGCTATCAACCAGATCAAGGCGAAGATCGAATAATGATTCCTAGCAATAAAAATGTTCGTTATCACGATGAAAAACCAGAAATGAAAGCTTTGGAAATTGCTAAAAAAATAAAAGAGATTTTATCTCAAAAAAAATATCAATTCATTGTTGTTAATTTAGTTAATTGCGATATCGTTGGCCATACTGGTAATTGGCCAGCAATTTTAAAGGCAGTTGAGGTTGTTG
>Ga0208244_100308_pt1 | contig 54038 bp, 48 predicted proteins | sample SubbioCR12Aug_5A_FD_184828 | JGI IMG/M metagenome (GOLD analysis project Ga0208244, IMG submission 184828) | Serpentinite rock and fluid subsurface biosphere microbial communities from McLaughlin Reserve, California, USA - CR12Aug_5A (SPAdes) | ecosystem: Environmental > Terrestrial > Deep... | reverse complement strand
AGACTTATTAGTGATGTTTTACATCATGGTTCTTACGACATAAAATGCATGGGCAATGCCTAAATTTAATAATTTTTCTCCAGTTATTCGTTTAGGGGCAATATTGGGTATACTGAGGGACTTATTACCTTATAACCTGATCATTTATACTTTCTTATTTTCCGTGCACCCAATATATCTGATGAAAAGCTTTGATGAAAAAGTTTTAATAAGCTAATAAGGTTGCTGGTTACGGATTTGTATTTTTACTACTAAGGTTTTAAAAGAAGGATAAGGTTGGCTTTGAATCACATAACTGCAGGGAAATGATTAAAAATAAACAAATCTAAACAGTATATTTAATATGGTTAATTGTTGATTGCGACTTTGCGCTAATATTAACAGTTTCGCCAGAAAATAAAAACAATAATGCTAAATGTCACTTAAGTAAATAGTTGTCAGAGTTCAAACAGATATTTTAAAAAAAAGTATAATTTGTCAGAACTATATTTATATTTGCTCCCTGAATTTCATATCTGTATTAACTAATTAACTAACCAAACAACTAATAATTAATTTTTATGGAGAATACAAACAACGATTATCACGTAAGTTTTTTTAAGCCTGTGACTACCCGGGCCAGGAGAAACAGAAACATGGTCATTAAGCTAATAATAGTTTGGGCTGTTGCTATCTTTGGATTCCAAATAACTTTAAAGCTGCTTGGAAAGCCTACACCGGAACCTGCTCTTACTGAGTTTAATGCAGTATGGACAGATGTTAAAGATGGAAATGCATCTGAGGCACAACTTAAAGTATTTGCAAATTCAGTTTTGCAATGTTTAGGTAAAATTTATATTGAACCTGACATGAAAACAGCTCTTTCTAATGCATTTAATTATAGCTTGTTTCAGATTGCAGGCGATGAACTCGACGAGCTTTGTCACAATGTTGAGGCATTCAATGAATTGAAATCTTCAAGCGACAATATTGCTGACCTAACTTACATCCAATCAAGGAAAAAGCTTGAAGCCGATGTTGCTGATATTCTTGGAATAAGTACTACTGATGTTAAAATTATAGCAGTTCCGTTTTCTATTAATGCAGACATGAAAGATGAATTTACTGCTGAAAATCAAGCTTTAACAGAAAAGGCCATGAATCTCTATATGACACACAACAGATCATTCCTTACTGATTTTAACTTCCTTGGTTTTCCGTTTCATTATTTCTATTCCGCTGTATTTCTATTATTTCTTTTTGTTGGATTATGCTGGATATACTGTGTAGAAACTGACAAAATAGAAAAACAGGAACAAATGGCTTAATTTTTCTAACAATAACATTAAAACGATATATGATGAAAAAGATATTATTCTTAATTATAATGCTCCTTGTGTCTGTATCTACTCACGCAGCAGCAAAAGCAACCGAACTTGAAGGCAGTTTTAAATTAGGTCCTGCTATTATATTAATATGTGTATTAGTTACTTTCGTGATGGTTGGAATTATTTTCCGCGCCAAAGACACATCTGATTATTATGCTGCCGGAAGAAGTATTTCCAGAGTTGGCTCCGGTATGGCTATCGCTTCAAACTGGATGAGTGCAGCAAGTTTCCTTGGTATGGCTGCTCTTATGTTTGGAACAGGTTATCACGGACTTGCTTATGTTGTTGGTTGGACAGGCGGTTATGTGTTGCTGCTTATTCTTATGGCCGGACAAATTAGAAAGTACGGTAAATATACTGCTCCCGATTTTATTGGCGACAGATTTTATTCAAAAGGACTTAGAATATTCGGAGCTATACTTGCTATACTTATTTCTATCGCTTATTGTGTTGCCCAGTTTGGTGGCATAGGTATTATGTTTAAGTGGATTATGGGCATTGATTATGTTTATGCATTATTGATCGGTGGTGGAGTAGTTTTGGCTTACACTCTTATCTCTGGTATGCTTGGTGTTACAAAAAACATGCAGATTCAATACGTTATTATTATTGTCTCTTTCCTAATTCCTCTTTTTATCCTGTTGTTTAAATATGATTATTTCTGGCTGCTACCTCCTATTGGATATGGATCGGTTGTTTCTGACATTGTTTCAGGAATATCTATTGCTGATAGTGCAGAACTATTTAATAGTTATGGTCATCATTTTTCTATAGTTGCATCTCCTGAATTTGCTATGCCTTGGGCAATTTCATCAGGCGGAACATTCTTCCAGTGGATGGCTATCGTTTTTGCTCTTATGATTGGTACTGCCGGTTTACCACACGTAATCCAAAGATTTTATGTTGTTCCAAATTCTAAAGATGCTAGATGGTCAGTAGTTTGGGGTTTGTTCTTTATTTGTATTTTGTATTGGACAGCTCCGGTTTATGCTGCTTTTGGAAAAATTCTTGCAGCACACCCTGAAGTAGGCTCTCTTGCCAAAGACGCTATCGTAGTTTATACAGCTCAGCTTGGCAATATTCATCCTCTGATTGTAGGTCTTCTTGCTGCAGGTGCTGTTTCTGCTGCTTTCTCTACTGTTTCAGGATTGCTTGTTACAGGTGCTTCGGCTTTCTCTCACGACCTTTATGTGAAAGTTATTAACCCTGAAGCAACTGCAAAAAAACAATTGATGATTGCCAGATTGGGAACAATTTTAATGGCTATTATCGTGGCTTTTATTGCAATGTTGGAACTCGCTCTTATCGCTGAATTGGTTGCTCTTACGTTCTCACTTGCCGGATGTACAATTTTCCCATTATTCCTTCTTGGAATCTGGTGGAGCGGATCCAATAAACAAGGTGCTATTGCAGGTCTTATCGCAGGGGTATTGGTTTCAGTCGTTTCTATATCCTATTTTATTTTCGGAAAATCGGGTATAGTTTTGCCTTATCATCAATTTGTTGAATACTGGTTAGGAGCTTGGTATTTTGCATGGATAGGTGCTCCTCTTGCAATTTTAGTTAATATTATTGTTTCTAAACTTACTAAACCAACACCTATCGAAATTCGCAAGTTTTTGGTTGAACAGGTACATTTATAGAAAATGAAATTTTTAAAGAATAAAACCTCTAGAGTACTCATCCTCGTGATGGGTACTCTTTTCATTTTAGCAATCGTAATTGCTGATTGGTATTATAAATACGAAAACCTCTCAACAGATCCTCGTGTGTATGACGCTCATCTACTCTATGAGAAGTATAATAAATATGCAGAAAATGCCCAGTACGACTCGGTTTTTGTTTTAATGGATTCTATTGAAAATATTTATTTAGAATTTGATCATTATTCGCAATCATATGAGGTTGGAGTTCTTTATAATAATAGAGCTGCTGCATACATCTCTCTCGCGCTAAATGCAAACGACAGTATTGTTAAAGATTCTCTGCTTAAGTCGGCTGAAATAAATGCATTAAAAAGCATAGATATTTATACATCTTGGATTGAAGTTTATGAAAATCTAAATGATGATGAAATAAAAATCTTAATACAGCCCTATTTTAGCGAAAATGATATTGCATTTGAAAACAAGAATATTTCCAGGTATTTAAAGAAAAGAGTTAAGCAAATAAAAGAGGCTCAGTTTGAAACTCCAAGAAGATTATCGGTGAGCTATGCAAATTATGGCATTATTTTAAGACACCGTGGAGAATATGATAATGCAATAAATATGTATTTCAAAGCTTTAGAATTATGGCCCGATAATCTGGCTGCAGAGAATAATCTTAATGTTTTGTTTGATCAACCTCAAAAAAAGCGCAGTACATTAAGGAAAATATTTCCTAAAGACAGGTTGTAAATCCTTTCTGGTCTTATCGTTTCTTTATTCTGTTTTAAAAAAATGCAGCTATTAACTGTTTGTTTTTTAATTTTAGTAACTTTGAAACAAACCAGCTGAGTGCATGAAAATAGCAATCCTCTCCGACATACATGAAGATATTTCTATGCTTGAAAAGGCATTCAAATCAATTAAATCCAAAGGATTTGATTTGCTTATTTGTCTTGGAGATATTACCGGCTTTGCAAGAGAGTTTTACGACCACAAACCGGATGCAAATGCATGTATTGATTTGATTAGAGAGGAGGCTGATATCGTTATTGCAGGAAATCACGACTTGTTCAACAGTCAAAGACTACCTTCGTATTATAATGAAAAAAATATCCCGGACAACTGGTATACTCTTTCAATAGAACAGAGAAAAAAGATAGCCAATAATACTCTTTGGCTCTATGAGGAAGAGGTCATTCCTATTATTTCAGAAAAGAATATGAGCTTTCTAAAAGGTTTAAAAGAATTTGAAGTTGTTGCTACAGATAAATATAATATCTTGTTTTCGCATTTTATAAAGCCTGATATGTCTGGAATAGGGAAGTGGTTTCCTTACAAAATTAGTGAACTTAAAGAGCATTTTGCCTTTATGGAAGAATGTGATGCTAAACTTGCTTTTTCCGGACATGCGCATCCTAGTGGGGTTAATATAGCCGGCAAATTGTTTTGGTCGGCTCCAAGATATGAGCCATTTTCAATAAAAACCAACTATAGAATTGTGTTTTGCCCTCCTGTTACAGGAGGTAGAAAATCTGGTACATATTTATTATATGATAATGACTCTTATGAAATAACTCCGTGTTTAATTGGATAAAACACTGATAATATGATAAATAACACGAAATTCTTTTTCAGAATACTACTCCCTTCAATGGCTGCAGTATTATTATTTCTTGCTGCCATCTATATTTTTGTGATTCCGAATTACAGAGAAAGCCTAATGAACGGAAAAAGAGAAACAATCAGGGAGCTTACTAATACGGCCTGGAGTGTAATGCATAAGCTGGATGCTATGATTGATGAGAGTTTTGACATTAATGATGCCAAGGAAGAAGCATCATTGATTATTAGCGATATGAGATACGGCGATGAACTCAAAGATTATTTCTGGATTACTGATACAATCCCGGTGATGATTATGCATCCTTACAGAACAAATTTAATGGGAACGAATTTGTCTGATTATAGAGATTCTAGAGGAAGAAACTTTTTTGTTGATATTGTTAATATTGTTAAAAATGGCGGCGATGGTTATGTTGAGTACGATTGGCAGTGGAAAGATGATAGCCTTACAATTGTCCCTAAATTATCTTATGTAAAATCTTATGAACCATGGGGCTGGATTGTTGGAACAGGAATTTATATCGAGGATGTTAAAAAAGAAATATCGAACCTAACTCGAAAAGTTGTATGGATATCTCTTCTGATAACATTGCTAATTGGCACTATAATTAGTTATCTGGCCAGAAGAAATTATGTTGCTGAACAAGAGAGGAATGCAGCCCAAGAAAGACTCAGAGACTCAATGCATAGATATAAAAAACTTGTTGAAGCTTCTACCGACGGCGTTCTAATGGTAATTAAAAACGAAATTGTATACTGTAATCCTTATTTGCTAAATCTGCTGGGATATTCTCAGCTTGAATTTGATGAGCATAATTATATCCTTATTGAAACTTTGAATGAGATTGTTGGTAATAAAAATAATATTAATAATACTGATCAATTAAAACCTTCGGAACTATCGTCTGAGAAGAAAATTCAAAAGAAAAACGGAGTTCTTGTAGATGTGGTTATTAATATTTCAAAGTTTGAAATTGAAGGCAAAGTGGGATTTATTTATGCAGTAAAAGATGTTTCAAAACACAAAAATGTTGAGAAAGAGCTTGATCTTAGTATGGAGAAATTCAAGTCCATAGCAGGGTTAATGAATATTGGTGTTTTTAGATGCACACTTGGAAGGCAATCTAGGTTTACTGAAATTAACACTAAAGCTCTTGAGCTTCTTGGTTACTCATCTCAATATGAATTGAAAGACACTCATGTGCAGGAACTCTTTGATTTGTCTGATGAGAAAAAAGATGTTGTTAGGGCAATCAATGAAGGAATTCACGTAAAAGATAAACTCATTAGAATTCGAAGAGGAGATGGTACTGTGCTTATGGCAATGGTTTCTTTATTCCCGGTTGAAGACGCTGATGGCAAGCTTAATTATTGCGATGGTGTTATTATTGATGCATACGATCATCTCAGTAGAGATTCTGATTTTAAGAAAAATGCTCCTTCTGTTCAATTATCTGCTAATGTTCTTTTGCAACCGGTAAAGGACTTTATGCTGCCTGCCCCAAAGTGCGAACTAAAAACCAGTGTTAAGATTGCTGCCAAATTAATGGTTGCTGCTAAGTCGGATGTAATCTTAGTTGTTGATGATCAGGAAGATATAATGGGGTTAGTTACGCATAGTGATATAAGCAGAAGAGTTATTGCATCAGGAAATGACGATTCAATTGCTGTAGCAAAAATTATGAGTTCTCCCATAATTGCCGTTTCGGAAGATGATATGGTAATGGATGCTTTTTCTTTAATGATGCAACACCATGTTTCTTACATTGTAGTAAATTCTCAAGATAATAAAACACATTTTTATATTAGTCTTATTCGTCTTTCTGAATTAAGGAAAGACACACCTGAGTTTTTAATCAATGCAATACAAAAATCTGAATCAGTATATGAAATTAATGAGGCTATGAACCGATTGCCAAGATTAATATCAACCTTGGTCGAAACAGGAACAGGAGTAGCAACAACGGGTAAGCTCATTAGTAAATTGTCAGATACAATTACAGAGAAACTAATTAATGAGGCAATTGGTGAGGTGGGTAAGCCTCCTGTACCTTTCGTTTTTTTAGCCCTGGGTAGTGAAGGTAGGAGAGAACAAACTCTTGCTACAGATCAGGATAATGCCATCTTATTTCAAAATAACTCAAATGAGGATATTAAGGTTTTACAAGAGTATTTTTTGAAATTAGGCGATATTGTTTGCAATAAGCTTAATAAAGCCGGATATCCATTGTGTAAGGGTGGCGTAATGGCATTGAATAAACAATGGTGCATGGAGCTAGAAGCATGGAAAAAGATGATATTGGAATGGATTGATAAACCAAACCCTCAGGAAATACTTAATATTTCAATATTTTTTGATTTCAGACCTGTTTTCGGTGATTTTGATCTCGCAAACAAACTTCAGCAGTTTTGTCAAAAAACCCTTAAAGATAAAAATGTGTTTTTTTATAATCTTGCACAAAGCACTGTATCATTAAAGTTATATGCTATTGAAAGTTCAAAACATGTTGATTTTTATGATGTAAAACTCCCAATGCTTGCTATTACAAGCATTGTAAGATTATGGTCGCTTAAATTTGGTATAGGGGAAAGAAATACACTTGAAAGACTTTTTGCTCTGCAGTCTGCTGATGCTGTTACCGACTCCGTGAAAGAAGAAATTGAACAAGCCTACAGATTTCTAATGCTGCTAAGAATTAAAAATCAACTTAAGCAGATTGAATCTAATACAATCGTTAACAATCAGATTCAAACCAAACTGTTGTCGGATTTAGAAAAAATAATGCTCAAGAAAATTATTGCTAACCTATCAGACCATCAATCTAGATTGAGCCTAGAGTACAGGATTGGATAAAAAAAAGCCTCAAGTAATTGAGGCTTTTTTTCTAGAACGGTAGATCGTCGCTTAGATCTTCCATTGGCGGATTATCTTCTGAAGATCCTTTTATAGGCTGTTCGGAAGGAGTTTGTTGTCCTTTACCGCCACCAAGAAAAGTTAGAGCGTCTCCATTTATTTCGGTGATATACTTTTTAACACCATCTTTGTCGTCATACTGCCTGTATTTGATTCTTCCCTCAAGATAAACCTGACTGCCTTTTCTCAAATAATTTTCAGCAAGCTCAGCAAGTCCACGCCATAATACTACATTATGCCATTCAGTGGATTCTGTTCTTTCTCCATTTTTGTTTTTGTAATACTCTGTTGTTGCTAATGAAAAAGAAGCCTTTTTAACTCCACCTTCAATAGATCTAATTTCAGGGTCCTTGCCAAGGTGCCCAATTAAAATAACTTTGTTAACTCCAGCCATAATTTAATTTTTTAATAATTATACAATATTGTTTAATAAATAATTCGCGACAAAATTATAACAATTTTATAAAACAACAACAAAAAGCAAAAAAAAATAGATAAAAAACAATAAATATATGACTTGATGTTTTTTTGTGAATGTGTTTTTTTCTTGAATATGTTGTTTTTATTGGTCTTTTATAATATCATCAAAGTTAGTTTTTTTTTCGACTAATTAATTCTTGTTTTGCATTCAAAATTGAATGTAATTTCATTATTAGCTTTGTGAAAAATCAAAACAAGATTTTCAAAATGAGATTTTATTAATTTCTTTATGCTATAAATTCATAATATTATTAATATCACATGGTTAATTAAATTAAAAAATAATATTTTGTTTTCTTTATATAAGAAAAAAGTTAACTTTGCAACCCAATTTGAGAATGTTGAATAATAAATTATATAATCTAAAATATTGAATTATGACAAAAGCTGAAATCGTAAATGAGATTGCAAACAAAACAGGCATTGAGAAAGTATCAGTTCAGGCAACTGTAGAAGCGTTTATGAATACCGTAAAAGGTGCTCTTGTGAAGGGTGATAACGTTTATTTGAGAGGTTTCGGAAGCTTCATTATTAAAGAAAGAGCTGAAAAAACAGGTAGAAATATTTCAAAAAACACTACTATCATAATCCCTGCTCATTGTATCCCATCTTTCAAACCTGCAAAAGAGTTTGTAAGTGAAGTTAAGAAAACAGTTAAAGCTTCTAAATAATTAGCAAAAGAAATTTTTAATATTTAAATATTATAGTTATGCCAAGCGGAAAAAAAAGAAAAAGACATAAGATGGCAACGCACAAACGTAAAAAACGTTTGCGCAAAAACAGGCATAAAAAGAAATAATTCGCTCTTAATCAGAGTTTTATTTTCTTGCCTTTTATAAAATTACATAATACCTATTTGGTAGGTATTATGTAGTTTTATTTATAAATCTATATTTTTGGGCTCTCCTGACTTCACTTATACTTTTGTGTTATTAGTGTAATTATGATTTCAAACTAATTGAAAATCGTGAATAGAGAATTAATATTAGACTCCGGACTCAATGAAGTCTCAATGGCTTTAATGGAGGATAAACTTTTAGTCGAGCTTCATAAGGATAAAAGAAATAACAATTATTCTGTTGGGGATATATATCTGGGAAAAGTTAAAAAAATTATTTCCGGACTTAATGCTGCTTTTATTGATGTTGGATACGAGAAAGATGCTTTTCTGCATTATCTAGATCTTGGTCCTCAAATTAATAGCCTAAATAAATACACTAAATTGGCTATAAATAATAAAGCAGGTCTTCCTAAAATGGATGATTTTATTCTTGAAAAAGATATTGATAAAAGTGGAAAAATTTCAAGTGTTCTTTCCTCAAATCAGCCGGTTTTAGTTCAAATCGCTAAAGAACCTATTTCAACTAAAGGCCCAAGAATCACTTCTGAAATTAGTTTCGCAGGGAGGTTTCTCGTTTTAGTACCTTTCTCCGATAGAATTTCTGTTTCTCAAAAAATAAAAAATCCTGAAGAGAAAAGCAGACTAAAAAGGCTGGTGCTAAGCATTAAACCCAAAAATTTTGGCGTTATTATTAGAACTGTTGCCGAAGGTAAAATGGTTGCCGACCTTGTTGCCGACCTTAACAGTCTCGTCGACAAATGGTATGCTGTTGTTGAAAAGTTAAACCTCGCAAAACCTCCTAGAATAATTCAAGACGAAATCAATCGTAGTAGTGTTATTCTGAGAGACCTTTTAAATGAATCTTTTAACAATATTCATGTTAATGATCCTACAGTGTATGCGGAGTTAAAAGACTTTATCAAAACAATTGCCCCGGAAAAGGCAGATATTCTTAAATATTATAAAGGAAGTGAACCAATTTTCGAACATTTTGGAGTTGAAAAACAAATAAGATCGTCTTTCGGCAAAATTGTTTCAATGAAATCGGGAACTTACCTTATTATTGAACATACCGAAGCACTTCATGTAATTGACGTTAACTCTGGTCATAGAATTAACAAAGAAAACAGCCAGGAAACAAATGCTCTTGATGTTAATATTGAAGCTGCAACAGAGATTGCCAGGCAATTAAGACTTAGAGACATGGGTGGAATAATTGTAATTGATTTTATTGATATGAATCTTGCAATTAACCGTAGAAAGTTGTTTGAAAAAATGAGGGAGGAAATGAAGAAAGATAGAGCCAAACATAATATCTTGCCTCCTAGTAAGTTTGGTCTTGTTCAAATTACTCGCCAAAGAGTTAGAACCGAAACTAACATAGAAATTCTTGAAAAATGTCCATCTTGCAGTGGAACCGGAGAAATTAAGCCAAGCTCTATCCTTGTTGATGAAATTGAAAATAATATCAGATATCTGGTTCAAGAGCAAAATGAAAAAAAACTTATTCTTAGAGTTCATCCTTTTATTCATGCCTATATAACTAAAGGTGTTTTTTCTTTAAGATGGAAGTGGTTTTTGAAATATAAAAAGTGGATTAAAGTAATCCCTGTGTTTTCTTATCAGTTTCTTGAATATCATTTTTTTAATAAGCAAGACGACGGAATAAACATTTAATCATGCTTATAAAAGATCTGTAAGCCATGGGAAAGTCTGATGCTTTAAAATCAAATCTTGAACAAGAACTATTTGACAAAGTTGCAAGATTTTGTGCATATCAACCAAGATACTCTCGAGAAGTTGTTGAAAAACTGAAACAGTTTGGAGCAAATCAGCAACTTGCTAATAAGATATCTAATAAGCTTCAAGAGTATAATTACTTCAATGATAGCGATTTTGCGCATTCCTTCGCTATAGGAAAAAATAGAAATAATCACTGGGGAAAAGTAAAAATATTGCTTGAGCTTAAATATAGAGGCATTGATGAAAGTGTTATTAAATCAGCTATTGATAAAATTGATGATGATGATTATCAGCAAATTTTAACTAAGATTGCCGGAAAAAAGTTATCAGAAATTAAAGTCGCTGATAAAAAATTGAAATTCCAAAAAGCTCTACAATATCTAATTGGTAAAGGATATGAAAATGATATTTCCATTAGAATATTGAAAGATCTAACTGCCGACAAATAAAATATTACTTTCGCTTTATTAAATATATCGTCTCAATACAATAAAAATATGATTTACTCTGAACATATAAAAAACTTTGATAAAAGGCTTGATGCCCTGAGGAGGTTTCTTTGACATTGATAAGAAGTGTCAAATAATAAAGGAAGAAGAAGAAAAAACCAAACATCCTGATTTTTGGAATGACCCAAAAAAAGCCGAAGAACTTCTTAAGAATTTAAACGAAGTAAAAAAATGGACAAAGGCTTTTGCGGAAGTGAAAGCTGCTGTTGAAGACACCAAAGTGTTGTGCGAATTTTATGAGGCCGACGAAGCATCTGAACAAGAAGTTATGCAGCAATATAATACTGCTAATACAATTCTTGAAAAGCTTGAGTTTAAAAAGATGCTTAGCAAGGAAGAAGATAAGTTAAATGCTATTCTGAATATCAACTCAGGTGCAGGTGGAACAGAAAGCCAGGATTGGGCGCATATGCTAATGAGAATGTACCTTAGATGGGGAGAGCAAAACAATTATAAAACTAAAATTATTGATGAGCAGGAAGGTGATGTTGTGGGGTTTAAGTCTGTTTCAATTGAGTTTGAAGGTGAATATGCTTTTGGCTATTTGAAAGGTGAAAGCGGTGTGCATAGACTTGTCAGACTTTCTCCTTTTGATGCAAATAATAAACGACATACTTCTTTTGCCTCAGTTTATGCTTATCCTGTAATCGACGATAATATTCTAATTGAAATCAATCCCGCTGATATCACATGGGAAACTTATCGTTCTAGCGGTCCTGGTGGACAAAATGTGAACAAGCTCGAAACTGCCGTTAGATTAAGACATGCTCCGTCAGGACTAATCGTCGAATGCCAAGAGACTCGTTCTCAAGGTCAAAATAGGGAGAAGGCTATCAAAATGCTCAAATCTCAACTTTATGAAATTGAGCTAAGAAAGAAGAGAGAAAAACTTCAGGAAATTGAAAGCACTAAAAAGAAAATTGAATGGGGAAGCCAAATTCGGTCGTATGTTATGCACCCCTATAAAATGATAAAAGACCTTAGGACAAATGTAGAAACATCTAATGTCCAAAGTGTTATGGATGGCGATTTAGATATGTTTATAAAAGCATTCCTTATTGAATATGGAGAAATCTAATTATATAAAACCCTACACCCTATGCCCCATGCCCTATACCCCTATACCCTATACCCCTATACCCCTATACCCCTATACCCCTATACCCCTATACCCTAATACCCTAACCCCATGAACACAGTCCCCGAAAAAATCATTAAGTTTATAAAGAAACATCATCTCCTGAATCTTTCCACAGTAGACCAAGATGGAACTTGGAGCTGCAGCTGCTTCTATGCATACCTACCAGAAGAAAATATGCTAATTATAACATCCGACAATTCTACAAAACATATAAAAAATTTGAGCTTTTCCAACAAAGTTTCGGGTACGATTGCTCTGGAGACGAAAATTATAGGTTTAATTAGAGGAATACAGTTTGCTGGAGAAATAAAAAAGTTGGAAGGAAATGAATTGAAAATCGCTGAGAAAGCATATTTGAAAAGATTTCCTATAGCACGTCTAATGGAAACTACTTTATGGTCAATTTCTCCCAAAATTATCAAAATGACCGACAACAGACTCGGATTTGGGAAAAAGCTTATTTGGGAGCTATAACTAACCATTACTCAAAGGCTTATGTGTAAAACTGCTCATAATTGCAGCTTTTTTTTCGACCAAACATAACTTTCTTTTTTACAACGCTTTATTAACGTTTGTTTATAACTTGACATGATTGTTAATATAATGTTACCAATCTATGTTGGTTTGTTTTTTATTTTCGCTTCGGAAATCTTACACCAAATTTCGACCGAATAAATTTGGTTTTTTTTTGCAAAACATATTATAAAAATAATTCCCAAAATGAGTAACAACACAACAGTTCAGCAAGTTAAAGATGATTTATTAACCAAAAGCGGAGAAGAAAATCTTTATGAGGAGGTGCTCGAAAATCGCACACTTCCAGAATTAGATTTCGAAAATGCCTCAAAATCTGTCTCTCAGGTTAAAAAAACTGAGCTAAAACATCCTACAAAAGAAGATTATCCAAATAAGGTAGATTATCAGGAAGCTTTAGCTAAAACTACTGAGTACTTTAATGGCGATTCTCTTGCTGCTAGTGTTTGGGTTAATAAGTATGCTTTAAAAGATTCTGAAGGCAATATCTATGAGACTACTCCTGATGATATGCACAGAAGAATTGCAAAAGAAATTGCCAGAATTGATAAAAAGTATCCAAATCCAGTTTCTGCTGAAAAGATTTTTTCTCTTCTTGAAAGGTTCAATTATATTGTGCCTCAAGGAAGTCCTATGGCTGGTATTGGCAATCCATTTCAAATCGGTTCTTTGTCGAACTGCTTCGTTATCGGACATTCAAATAACGCCGACTCATACGGCGGCATTATGAAAACCGATGAAGAACAGGTGCAACTTATGAAAAGAAGAGGAGGCGTTGGGCATGATCTTTCTCATATCAGACCTAAAGGTAGCCCTGTGAAAAACTCAGCACTTACTTCTACAGGATTGGTGCCGTTTATGGAAAGATATTCTAATTCAACAAGAGAAGTTGCGCAAGATGGCAGAAGAGGAGCGCTTATGCTTAGCGTTTCTATTAAACATCCTGATAGCGAAGATTTTATCAACGCTAAACTTGAAGAAGGCAAAGTTACCGGAGCAAATGTGTCAGTGAAAATTACTGACGATTTTATGAGATCGGTTGTTAGTAATAGTAAATTTGAACAACAGTATCCAATCGATAGCAATAATCCTAAAGCTAAAAGATCAATTGATGCCACACAACTTTGGAAGAAAATTGTGCATAATGCATGGAAATCTGCCGAACCTGGCATCCTCTTCTGGGATACTATTATCAGAGAATCTGTTCCCGATTGTTATGCAGATAAAGGTTTTAAAACTGTTTCAACAAACCCGTGTGGCGAAATTCCTTTATGCCCATACGATAGCTGTCGTCTTCTTGCTGTCAATCTTTTTGGATACGTTAAAAATCCTTTTACACCAAATGCATACTTCGATTTCGATCTTTACAAAGAACACATAAGCTATGCTCAAAGAATAATGGATAATATTATTGACCTTGAGCTTGAAAAAATTGATGCAATAATAGAAAAAATTAAATCGGATCCTGAAAGTGAAGATACCAAAAGAGTTGAAACCGAACTTTGGATGAAGATTAAGGATAAATGCATTGAAGGAAGACGTACAGGTATTGGCATCACCGCTGAAGGGGATATGCTTGCTGCTCTTGGGTTAAGATATGGATCAGATGAAGCAGTTGACTTCTCAGTTAATATTCACAAAACTCTTTGTATAGAGTCATATCGTGCAAGTGTAAATCTAGCTGCCGAAAGAGGTGCTTTCCCAATTTATGACACGAATAAAGAGAAAGACAATCCTTTCATCAGAAGAATTAAAGAAGCCGATATTGATTTGTATGAGAAAATGCAAAAGTTTGGCCGTAGAAATGTTGCATTGCTTACAATTGCTCCAACAGGAAGCGTTTCTCTTATGACTCAAACTACCTCTGGAATCGAGCCAGTTTTTATGGTCAATTATAAAAGAAGAAAAAAGGTTAATCCTAACGATAAAAATGTTAGAGTTGATTTTGTTGATGAAGTTGGCGACCATTGGGAAGAATTTAATGTTTTTCATCATAAATTCGAACAATGGCTTGAAGTAAATGGATATGATGTTGAAGCATTTAAACATCTTAAAGATCAAGAATTAGAGGATGTTATTAAACAATCTCCATACTATAAAGCTACTGCTAATGATGTTGACTGGGTTGCAAAAGTGAAGATGCAAGGTGCAGTTCAAAAATGGGTCGACCATTCTATAAGTGTTACTGTTAATATCCCTAATGAAGTTACTGAAGACCTTGTAGGAGATATTTATCGCACAGCTTGGGAAAGCGGATGTAAAGGTGTTACTGTTTACAGAGATGGTTCAAGATCTGGCGTATTAGTTAAAGACTCTAAAAAGAAAGATAATTCCGAAATTGAGTTTAAAGAAACTAATGCTCCAAAAAGACCTAAAGTTCTTGAAGCTGAAATTGTTAGGTTTAATAATAATTCAGAAAAATGGATTGCTGTTGTTGGTGTTCTTAACGACAGACCATACGAAATATTTACCGGTAAAGCTGAAGGTTTTTATCTTCCTCCTTACGTTGAAAAAGGATGGGTTATTAAAACAATTACGGAAGATGGTGAAAAACGATATGACTTCAGATTTAAAGACCTTGACGGATACAAAGTTACTATAGAGGCGCTTAGCAGATCATTCAATAAAGAATTCTGGAATTATGCAAAACTAATTTCCGGAATCTTAAGACATGGTATGCCAATAGCTAAAGTTGTCGGAATAATAGAAAATCTTAACCTCGATAGTGATCATCTTCATACATGGAAAAATGGTATGGTAAGAGCTTTAAAGAAATTTATTCCTAATGGAACAAAAGCTTCAAAATGCCTATGCAGTAAATGCAACCAGGAGTCAGTAATTTACCAGGAAGGTTGCCTAGTTTGCACAAGCTGTGGAGAAAGCAAATGCTCTTAAAAATGTATTAGTGCCAAAAGTGCTCCTAAAATAATTACACCAAACTTTTTGTAATTAAAACTGTGAGCTTCATCTGCCTCAAATAATATTGTAGTGGATATATGCAAAAATATCCCAACAACTATCGACATGGATATCTTGAAAAAGGTGTCCATGTCTTGTATAATATGAGAACCTAATAAATCAGATGCTAATACTCCTGCCGGTCCCGCTAAAGCAAATATTGAAAGAAGAAAAATAGATTTTAACTTAGATATTTTGTTCTGCATAAACAAACTCATTAAAACAATTGCCAAAGGAATATTGTGAATGATAATTCCAATTAATAGCTGATTTTGAATCTGAGCAAGAGAAAAACCTTCCGCCAAAGGCATGGCTTCGAGAAATGAATGCAAACACAAACCGAACATTACCGGGATATATGAAATTCCTTCTTTAACATCGCGCTCATGACTGCCATGTTCAGGACACTTTGAATGCACATGACCATGTTCAACACCTTTAGTGATATAATCTAATAATAGCTGTATAAAAAACCCCAATAAAATAAACATTCCCATTGTATTGAAATGAGTATGCATGTGGCTGCTGTGATTGTGTGCATGCCCATGATCACAAGCTACTTCAGCCCCACTGAAAATATGAGGCAATAATTCATTGAAAGTCAGTGATAGTAAAAAAGCACCGCTAAAGGCCACGAGTAGCTTTAAGTTTTTATTGCATAGTCTGAATAAAAATATGCTGAGGCCGGAAATAATAACTGGGAAAAATAGCCCTAAAAATACTGTAATAGTCATGAACTTTGTTTTTTGTGGTCACAAAGTTAATGTTTTGGAGAATTCTTTATCGATTTTTTTACAAACTCATCAAAGGCTTTTTTGTCTTTGTTATGCAACTCTATCTCTATTGGTATGGTAAAAACCGGCAAGTCTTTTAATAAATCCCATAATTCCTGCTTTTGCAAACGCATATAGTCTTTCTGAGTAGTAATAACTACCTTAGAACCTGAATATGTATTATGAAATTTTTCTATTAGCTTTTTAATGTTTTCTTTTTTAAAGTTATGATGATCTGAATAGTGAAAACAGATTAGTTCATTACACTGTCTTTTCAGATGCTCCTCTATTGCAGTAGGATTTGCTATCCCAGTAACTAAAAAGATAGTTTTGAATTTGCATTTAGAATGTTTTCTTGCCTCCTCTGTATGTGGTTCCCAGCTTTTGTATTTTACATAAGAAAAGAAAATGTTTTTTGTTTTATATGGAAGTAATTTATTTGTAATTAGCTTTCTGTCAAGTGGTGAAAATATTTCCGGGGTTTTTGAAATTATTAATGCATCCGCTCTTTTTGCATTTGACCTTGGCTCTCGTAAATTTCCGGTTGGCAACAAAAAGTTATTGTTAAACATCTTGTAATAATCAGTTAGTAAGATATTTAACCTCGGCTTCACATATCTGTGCTGAAAAGAATCATCAAGTATTATCAAATCTACTTCCGGGAAATTTTGTTTCAAAAGTGTTATACCATGAACCCTTTTTTCATCAACTGCAACAATTATGTCAGGAAAATTTTGATGAACTTGTAAAGGTTCGTCACCAATTTCAAATGCGGTAGAATTTTCATCTGCAACAAAAAAGCCTTTTGTTTTTCTTTTATATCCCCTGCTTAATACCGCAATTTTGTATTCATTTTTTAATAAAGAAACCAGATATTCTACATGTGGAGTCTTGCCGGTGCCGCCTGTACTTAAATTTCCAACTCCTATAACTGGAATGCCAAATTCAACACTCTTTAAAACTCCCCAATCAAATAGTTTGTTTCGAATTAGCACTGCTAGTCCGTATAGCAATGAGATAGGATATAGTAATATTCTTATAATGACCATGCTCCAAAGGTAAAAAATGAAATTCATAAAAAAAAACAAGGTAGTTTAAATATGTTTGTGATTTTGATAATTATAATTCATTGCATTGCAATTTTTTATAAATTGCAGAGTTGATTAATTTTGACATTCGATTGAGCAACTTTTTAATATTTTTTTGTATGATAAAACTTAAAGAAATACTTGCTGCTATTAACTCCGACATACCTTTTGCTCTGCAGGAAGAGTATGATAATTCAGGCCTAATTATTGGAAATCCCGATAATGTTGTTTCTAAAGGATTGATTTGTGTCGACATTACGGAAGATTTAATTAAGGAGGCAATTAATGAAAAATGTAATGTTATAATTTCGCATCATCCTATAATTTTCAAGGGATTAAAGAGTATTACCGGCAAAAATTATGTTGAAAATGTAATTATTGAAGCCATTAAAAATGATATTGCAATTATTTCAGCTCACACTAATGTTGATAATTATTATTATGGTGTAAATCGTAAATTGGGAGAAGCTATAGGATTAAAAAATTTAAGAATATTAGCGCCCAAAAATGAAATTCTAAAAAAACTTGTTGTTTTTTGTCCCAAAGACCATGCTGAAAAAGTAAGAGATGCTATATTTAATGCCGGTGCAGGCAGAATTGGAAACTACGACTGCTGTAGTTATAACATTGACGGCAAAGGCTCGTTTAGAGCTGTAGAAGGAGCAAATCCATTTGTTGGAGAAGTAAATAAGCTGCATTTTGAAGAAGAGGTTAGAATTGAAACTATTTTTCCCGATTATATTAAGCATGAAATTATTAAGGCAATGCTAAAAGCTCATCCTTATGAAGAAGTTGCTTATGATATTTATCCCTTAGATAATACTTTTGATAGAGTTGGAGCCGGAATGATAGGAGTTTTTGAGAAGCCTCTTAATCCAAAGAACTTTCTTGACATTGTTAAAGAAAAACTCAATATCCCCGTTTTAAAGCATTCTAGGATTTTTGCTGAGAATATTTCCAGCGTTGCAATTTGCGGAGGGTCGGGAAGTGTTTTGCTTAACCATGCAGTTTCTCAAAATGCTGATGCATTTATTACTGCAGATATAAAATATAATATGTTTTTCGAGGCTGAAAATAAACTACTGCTGGTTGATGCGGGACATTTTGAAACAGAACAATTTACTTCGGAAGTATTATATGATGTTGTTAGTAAAAAAATTACTAACTTTGCACTCCAAATTTCAAAAAAGCAATATAACTCCGTTCATTATTATTAGATAATTTTCTAAAACATCTAAACATACATACAATATGGCTAAAGCGTCAAAAGCAGAAAAAATCTCAAAAGAGACTCCTGAAAAAGAAGTTGTCGTTACCGAACAAGATAGTGACATTATTACATCCAAAACTTCCCCCGAAGAAAGCCTTGAGCAGATAATTAAATCTAAACTTATAAATTTATATACTCTGCAGAGAATTGATTCTCAGATTGATAAAATTCGCTCGGTTAGAGGTGAGCTTCCTCTTGAAGTTCAAGATCTGGAAGATGAAATTGCCGGCTTAGAAACGAGAATTGATAAATTCAAAAACGAGATAGACGAGCTTAATCAAGAAATCATCAACAGAAAAAATGGTATTATTGATTGTAATGAGCTAGTTAAAAAGTATGAAGCTCAGCAAATGAATGTTCGCAATAATCGTGAATATGACTCATTATCAAAAGAAATTGAATTCCAGAGTCTTGAAGCTCAGCTTTGTGAAAAGAAAATTAAAGAATTTACTCAGGAAATTATAGTTAAAGAAGAGATTCTTAATACTGCAATTGCTGAAATTGATGAGAGAAAAACAGACCTTTCTGAAAAAAATAAAGAACTGGAAGATATTATTTCTGAGACTAAGAAGGATGAAGAATTCCTTTTAAAGAAGTCAAAACAACAAGAGTTGGAAATAGAAGAACGTCTTTTAGTTGCATACAGAAGAATCAGAACAAACGCTCAAAACGGATTAGCTGTTGTGCTTGTTGAAAGAGATGCTTGCGGTGGTTGTTTTAATAAGATTCCACCACAAAGACAACTTGATATCAGACTTCACAAAAAAATAATTGTTTGCGAATATTGCGGTAGATTACTCGTTGATGACTACATTGCAAACACGGTTGATGAAAGAATGGAGAAAGAACTTAAGGAAGCAAAACAATAAAAAAAAGCCCGGTTATTTTCCGGGCTTTTTTAATAAACAACATCAATCAAATTACCAACGCAAGCCAAGCGTTAAAACGAAATTACTTTGAGTGTAGCCAACATTTGCAGGCTTTATTGCGGCATTAGTATATGGATAAAAATCTTCATTATACATATTATATACATAAGCAAAATCTAAAAAATAGCTCTTATCCCTAATCCCTATCCCTGCTGATATTGCATTTTTACTTAAATCTGTTTTGCCTTCTTTAACAGGGCCTGTGTACATAGCATAACCACCTCTCAAGAAAATTGGAGATAGATTCACTTCACCACCGATTCTTACACCATGTTGTTCTTTAAAAGTATCTCTAATAGCTCTGTTTTCATCTGTAAATAGATAATCATCGCTTCTTAATCTCATGCTGGAATAATTTGCATATTCATAATCAACGCTTATTATTCCTAAGCTTCCAATTACTACTCCAACGCTTCCTATTCCTCTCAATGGGGTATTTAATTCATAATCATATAATCCAATTGGAGATTTTGCTTCAGTTGGATGATCCTCAGCTAAATTTAAATCGGAAGTCATAGTGTTCTTGTATTCATCTTCTAGATTGTAAAAAGTGGGTGTATGCACAGCAGCACCAATTCTGATTATGTCAGCTATCCTGAATAAGCCTCCAAGCTTAAAATTAAATCCTTTTCCTACTGTTTTTAAAGATTGTTTAAACTGTAATGAGTTGAATTCATCACTTAAATTTTCAACATCTGTTTCGTTGAAAACAAAATTGCTTTCATATCTTACAGAAGGAATTCCAATTGTAGCGCCAAAATATGCAACATCATTATAATTTCCTCCTAAAGAGAAAACAAGTTCTTGAATGTATCCGGATGTATTTGATTCCATTCTTTGGAAAACCTGGCCGTCTGGCATGTCAACAAAATATTCTCCATTGTCTGTCCCCAGCAGCCATGTGTCATAAGCAAGCTGAGTTGTAAATGGTTTCAATCCAAATTGATTTGCTTCATTAAGAAAATGAGTCATTATTGAACTTTCGTTATTAAACCCTTCGGCTACCATCCTATTGTTAAAGTTGTTGTGCTGAACTAAGCCAAATCCGAAATTTATTGATCTCATTCCTGATTCGTCAGCTCTTGTTGTGAAAGGCACTGAAAAGACAAATCCAATATTCTTCATATTGAAGCTGTATTTTATATCTTCATCTGTCAATCCATAATATTTTGAAGTTGCAGAGCTGTAATTTAGAGAAGGAGTAATTGTAAACTCTGAACCTCTAAATATGCCTATTCCTGCCGGATTTGTGCTAAGAGTTGAAAAATCACCACCGAGAGCCCCAAATGCACCGCCCATGCCCATGTATCTTGCTGTGCCTCCATAGTTAAGGTATGAGAACCTTAGTGCATCTGCTGCATTTTGAGCATTTATGCTTAAAGTTGAAAGCAACATAATCGACAATATAATTTTTATCTTTTTCATAGTTCTTTATCGTTTATTCATTTTTTATGAATGTGATATCTATATGGATTTATTATTTTTTCTCGTTTTATTACCTTCTTCCACCACTAGATCTTGAAGAGCTTGATGAACTCGACGAACTTGAAGATCTGCCTGAGCTTGATGATGAATCTGAGCTGCTTCTTGAAGAACTGCTACCTACTGAACTGCCAGAACTGCTTCCGCTACTTCTGCTGCCTGATGATGGGCTTACAGATGGTGTGCCACTGTTACTGCTTGGCTGTTGCCTTGCAGGTTGTGTTTGCTGACTAGGAGCAGGTCTTGTTTGTTCTCTCTGAGGTTGAGTTGTCTGAGGCCTTGTTGTCTGCTGCGGAGCAGATTGTGGCCTAGTTTCTTGTCTTTGAGGCTGAGCCTGAGGCCTTTGCTGCTGTTGAGTAGGTTGAGCCTGTGCTGGTCTTTGCTGTTGCTGAGTAGGTTGAGCTTGTTGTGGCCTTTGTTCTACCCCTTGCTCCGGTCTTTGTTGAGTTGATGCAGGCGCTCTTCCGCTTTGGGGACTAGTATATTGCTGAGTTGATTTTGGTTGCTGATAACTCGGCGATGTGTAAGTCCTAGGCGTACGATTCTGAGTTGCATTTTCTCTCGTTTGGCTTCCTGAAGGAGCAGATTGTGGTCTGGCATATCTTTCCTGAGAATCACGAGAAGGTGTTGAATAACTTTCCGGAGTTCTACTTGGTTGATATCTTTCAGGTTGAGCCTGATTTCCTGCAGGTCTTGTTGTTTCAGCAGGTTTAGTTGTTTCAGTTGGCCTGGTTGTTCCTGACGGTCTGGTTCCTTCTACAGGTCTAGTTACTTCAGTTGGCCTTGTAGACTCCACAGGTCTTGAAGTTTCAGTTGGCCTAGTAGCTTCAACCGGCTTAGTTTGATCACTTGCTGGTCTAGTTCCTTCAACTGCTGGCCTAGTACCTTCAGTTGACGGTCTTGTTCCTCCAGCAGGTCTGCTTGCTTCAGCAGGAGTTATGTCTCTTTCCGGTCTTTCAGTTGCAGTAGGTCTTGTTGCTTCCACTGGTCTAGTTTGACCATCTGATCTGTTTTCTCCCCTTATGCTGCGCTCATTTGCTACAGTATTCTCATATTTCTCAGCCAAGGTTGAGTTACGTGTTCTTCCTCCAGTACCTCCGGTTGTAGTTGATGTTCCGGTGTGACTGTCGCGAGGTCCGTAATGATAATTGTTTCTATCGTAGCTGTTGTAGAAATGTTGATAGTAATAGTATTGATTCCAGTATGCATTGTGATATCCTGCATGATACCCTGCGTAATAGCCTGACCAGTATCCATATCCTCCATAAGGATAATATCCATAATAATATGGGTTGTGATAGTAAGGTCCGTAGTAGTATCTATATCTCCAAGGATAGTAATATCCAGGATAATAAAAGCCGTGAGCACCATATCCCATATATATGCTTACTCCATAATAATATGGGTCGTAAGTATACCAATACATGTTTGTATAATAAGGATCGTAGTAAGCGTAAGTTACGTAATAGCCACCGTGAAACCTTCTAATACGAGCAGCATAAGTATAATCGTAGGAGTCACCGTAATAGTTATTTGTGATATAAGTGTTTCCTTCTTCATCATAATATGTTTCAGTGCTGTAAGGTTCTTGACTACTGCTAGATTGAGTTGAAGTATTTTTATTGTCTCCTTCATAATAAGCAGTGTCGCTCTGATAATCTGAGGTTTCAGAGTAGGTTTGGCTGGCTCCTGCCGGCCTCTCAACTACCGTCGCCTGTCCCTTTGTAACAACTTGTTCAGCTGGAACTTCTCGGGCCGGACTGTAGTAAATATCGTCGTATGCGCTTCCTGCGCGATATGTGCTTGTGCACGCAGTTGTGAAGAGTAAGACGATTCCGAAAATTTTTACTAGTGTTTTCATCTTTTTAGCTTTTTATAATGAGACATTTCACTTTTTATATTCTGATTTTATTTTGTTAAATTTGCGCGTTTTTAATAAGTACATAATTAATTGCAAAATTCATACCATTATACAATAAAATATGGCAAAAGATTTCTCAACACGCGAAGAAAATTATTCCAAATGGTACAACGACATCGTTCAGAAAGCCGATATGGCTGAAAATTCAGCTGTTAGAGGCTGTATGGTTATAAAACCATATGGCTACTCCATTTGGGAAAAAATGCAAGGAGCTCTTGATAAAATGTTTAAAGATACAGGGCATTCGAATGCCTACTTCCCAATTTTCATTCCAAAGTCGTTTTTTAGCAAAGAAGCAGCTCACGTGGAGGGTTTTGCCAAAGAATGTGCTGTTGTAACGCACTACAGACTGAAGAACAGTCCAGATGGCAAAGGACTTATTGTTGACGAGAATGCAAAACTCGAAGAAGAATTAATCATAAGACCAACATCTGAAACAATTATTTGGGATACATACAGAGGCTGGATACAATCTTATCGCGATTTACCTATTTTAGTTAATCAGTGGGCAAATGTTGTGCGATGGGAAATGCGCACCAGAATGTTTCTTCGCACTGCCGAATTCTTATGGCAAGAAGGACATACTGCTCATGCTACGGAAACGGAAGCTTTGGAAGAAACCGCAAAAATGCTAGATGTTTACTCTACTTTTGCTGAGGAATTTATGGCCGTTCCTGTTATAAAAGGTATAAAAACAGCCAATGAAAGATTTGCCGGAGCTGTTGAAACTTTCTGCATAGAAGCTCTTATGCAGGATGGCAAAGCGCTACAGGCTGGAACATCTCACTTCTTAGGACAAAATTTTGCCAAAGTATTCGATGTGAAATTTACCAACCAGGAAGGGAAACAAGATTATGTGTGGGCAACATCATGGGGAGTTTCAACCCGACTTATAGGAGCTCTTATTATGGCGCATTCCGATGATAACGGACTTGTTTTACCTCCAAAGCTAGCTCCAACACAGGTGGTTATTGTTCCAATATACAAAGATCAGGACCAATACGAAATGGTTTGCAACAAAGCCAGAGAAATAGAAAGTAAGTTAAAAGCCAGAGGTATTTCTGTGAAGTTTGATGATAGGCAAACTCATAAGCCCGGTTGGAAATTCAATGAATACGAATTTAAAGGAATACCTGTTAGAATAGCTATAGGACCAAGAGATGTGGAAAACAATTGTGTTGAAGTTGCGAGAAGAGACACATTGGAAAAAGAAAGCTATCAAATATCCGATATTGAAAATAAAATAGCTAATCTGCTAAGTGCAATTCAGGATAATCTTTACCAAAAAGCACTTTCATTCAGAGAAAACAGCACACATCATGCCGACACATGGGATGAATTCTGCAAATTGCTTGATGACAAAGGCGGGTTTATTTATGCACACTGGGATGGAACTGCCGAAACAGAGCAGAAGATAAAAGAAGAAACCAAAGCCACAATCAGGTGTATTCCATTAAATAACAAGCCCGAAGCGGGCAAATGTATTTATTCCGGAAATCCATCTACGCAAAGAGTGATTTTTGCAAGGGCGTATTAAAATCCTACAATAATAATTGACGAAAATTAATGAATAATCTAAAACGTCAATTATAGGAGAATGGTTTTCATATAGATAGAAAGGCAATCAAACAGTTGAGTGCATGTGCATTATTTTCTCAGAATTTCAATTAATTCTTTATTAATATACAAAGTTTCTCTACCAACTTTTTGAGATTCTACAACACCAATATCTTCAAGTTCTTTTAAATATCTTGAGGCTGCCTTTCTTTCTACTCCCAATTTATTTACAACAAACTCAATTTTTGAATACGGCTGCTCAAAAAGCAATTCTACAAGTTCTTTTCTATATAATTTTGGGGCTTTTTCTTGAACTTTAATTATTGTAGAATCAAGCTGATTCTTAATATTGGTAATCTTTTCAACTGTGTCTTTTGAGGTGCTTTCAACTGCTTTAAGCATATACACAATCCATTCTTCCCATTTTCCTGTTCGATTAGTTTGATTTAATAATCGATAGTATTCAGGTTTATTGGCAATTATGTAGGAACTTAAATACAGAATTGGAATATCTATCAATTCATTAAGGATTAAATACAAGATATTTAAAATTCGGCCTGTTCTACCGTTTCCATCATAAAAGGGGTGAATGCTCTCAAACTGGTAATGCAATATTGCCATATTTATCAATGGCGACAAATCATCTTGTTGATTAAAGTGATTAATGAAATTTGTTAATAAGTCAAGGATTTCTGCCTTTTCCTGTGGTGGCGTATAAACGATTTCTCCAGTAGTGTCATTTTTTAATACAGTTCCCGGAGTACTTCTAATCCCGGCACTATTATCAACCAATTCTTGTTGAAGCCTTACGATGTCATTCACTCTCAAAAACCCCTGGTTTTTAACCAGGTTAAATCCATGAAATATCGCTTTACGATAATTTACAACTTCCTTGGTTTCTGGTGAAATATGTGTTTTATTAATAGTTAATGCTTTATAAAGCTCATCTTGGGTTGTAATAATATTCTCTATTTCGGAACTATCTTTTGCTTCTTGTAATACTATGGCATTAATCAGCATGGCTTGGTTAGGAATAGTCTTTGAAATTCCTTTTAACTCGGCTAATGCAGCAGTGGACTTGTTTGTTTGTCTAAGAATTTCAATGGTTTCAACTGTTTCTCTTAGTGGAGGAAGTTTTTCCAATTGATAATGTGGTGCATTTTGTACCATGTTTTTTTAATTTGCACCAAAAATACAAATTATGGTACAATTATTTAATTTTTCGGTGTATTTTATGTTTGTTTTTTTCGAGGGAATGAAATTAGTTTTTAAAATTTCAATTTACTGTAAGACATAAAGCTTTACTCATGTTTTTAAAATGTGGGTAAAAAAAGCAAAAATGCGGACACGTTTTAAAAACGTGGAACATTTTGGGACATATAATTATCAACTATAGATGCAGACAATTTATTAATGCCAACATACAATGCGTCTCCTTTACTCCGTATTATTCCAAAATTCTTATCGTTTCCTGTTAGCTCGTATATAATTGTAGAAAGCTCTTTTTTGAAAGAATTAATTTTTTTCTTGCTTGCAATCTTTTCCAATCATTAAACAAATTAATCCTTTATTGGTTTTGATTTAAAGACCTATGTTTGTTATCTTTGCAAACCAATTTTAAATCAATCTAAATAAAAGTTGTTTGTTTATATGGCGGAAGCGGAAGAAAATAATAAGACCCTGAATGAGCTGGCTGACAAGGAGTATAAGTATGGATTTTATACTGATATCGAACTTGATACTGCGCCTAAAGGTCTTTCTGAAGATATTATAAGGTTTATTTCTGCTAAAAAGAATGAACCGGATTTTATGCTTGAGTTTAGGCTTAAAGCTTACAGGCATTGGCTTACCCTAAAAGAGCCGGAATGGGCACATGTTAATTATCAGAAAATTGATTATCAGGATGTAATTTATTATGCTGCCCCCAAAAAGCAGCCTAAGTACGAAAGCATAGACGAGGTTGATCCCGAACTGCTTGAAACATTTGCAAAATTGGGAATTCCACTTGATGAGCAAAAAGTACTTGCAGGAGTGGCGGTTGATGCCGTTATTGACTCTGTTAGTGTTAAAACTACATTTCAATCAACTCTTGCTGAAAAAGGAATAATATTCTGCAGTTTTAGTGAAGCTGTTCAAAATCATCCTGAACTTATTAAGGAATACATGGGCTCTGTTGTACCTTATACAGATAATTACTTTGCTGCATTAAACTCAGCGGTTTTTACTGATGGGTCGTTTTGCTACATTCCCAAAGGCGTAAGATGTCCGCTCGAGCTTTCTACTTATTTCAGAATTAATGCTGCAAACACCGGTCAGTTCGAAAGAACATTGATTGTTGCAGAAGAGGGTAGTTATGTTAGCTATATGGAAGGATGTACTGCTCCAATCAGGGATGAAAACCAACTTCATGCAGCAATAGTTGAGATTATTTCTCATAAAGATGCAGAAGTAAAATATTCTACAGTACAGAATTGGTGGCCGGGAAATAAAGACGGCAAGGGCGGAGTTTATAACTTCGTTACAAAAAGAGGTATTTGCAAAGGTGAAAACTCAAAAATCTCATGGACGCAAGTTGAAACCGGCTCTGCTGTTACCTGGAAATACCCCTCTGTTGTGCTTATGGGAGATAATTCCAGTGGAGAATTCTATTCTGTAGCTGTAACTAATAACTACCAGCAGGCAGATACCGGCACAAAAATGATACATCTTGGCAAAAACACAAAAAGCACAATTATTAGCAAAGGGATTTCTGCCGGATTTTCAAATAATAGTTATAGAGGACTGGTTAAAACTACAAAGAATGCTATAAATGCAAGAAATTTTTCGCAATGCGATTCTTTGCTGTTGGGCGACAAATGCGGTGCGCATACATTTCCATATATAGAAGTTGGCAACAAATCTTCAATTGTTGAGCATGAGGCAACCACAAGTAAAATATCGGAAGATCAGTTGTTTTACTGTTTGCAAAGAGGTATAGATATGGGAAGCGCAATAGGCTTGATTGTTAATGGTTATGCAAAAGATGTACTAAGTAAACTTCCTATGGAATTTGCTGTTGAAGCTCAAAAGCTACTTAGCATTAGCCTTGAAGGAAGTGTAGGATAGAAATATTAAAATTAAATCATATTAATCAATATGCTGAAAATAAAAGATTTAAACGTTTCAATAAACGGGAAGCAAATTCTTAAGAACTTTAACATTGAGGTAAATAAAGGAGAAGTTCATGCTATAATGGGACCAAATGGTTCGGGTAAAAGTACACTAGCAGCTGTAATTGCAGGCAGAGATATCTTTACTGTTGACTCTGGTGAGATATTGTATAATGGGAAAGATTTGCTCGACATGCCTCCTGATTTAAGGGCAAGAGAAGGTGTATTCCTTGGATTTCAGTATCCCGTTGAAATACCTGGTGTAAGCATGGTGAATTTTATGCGTACAGCAATAAATGAAAAGAGGAAACATTTTGGTCTCGAACCACTTACCGGCGCTGAGTTTCTTAAGCTAATGGAAGAAAAGAAAAAGGTTGTAGATATACAGGCAAAGCTTACCAACAGGTCGGTTAATGAAGGTTTTTCCGGTGGGGAGAAAAAGAAGAACGAGATTTTCCAAATGGCTATGCTAGAGCCAAAACTTGCAATACTTGATGAAACTGATTCCGGACTTGATATTGATGCTTTGAAAGTTGTTGCAAATGGAGTAAATGCACTGAAAAAACCTGATAATGCAACAGTTGTAATTACGCATTATCAAAGGTTGCTTGATTATATTGTGCCTGATTTTGTTCATGTTTTATATGAAGGAAGAATTGTTAAGAGTGGCACAAAAGAACTTGCATTAGAGCTGGAAGAAAAAGGTTATGAATGGATTAAAAATGAGGTTAAATGAAAGAGCTTTTAATCGATTTATATAATAAAAACTCTGAACTGATTAACAATGGTTCGCCTTTGTTTGTGAAAGAACTTAGAGAGAAAGCTCTTGAGGTTTTTAAGCAAAATGGATTGCCAAATACAAAAACCGAAAACTGGCGACAATCAGATATTCAGAGCAGGCTTGAACATGAATTTGCTTTTAATTTTGTTAATCAAAGCAAAAGCCTTGATGTTGTCGATATTTTCACTTGCGATGTTTACGACCTTGATACATTCAGTGTTACAATGCTTAATGGATGGTTTGTTTATCAAAACGCTCCGATTACTCAGCTTCCAGACGGAACCATAATAGGTAGCTTGTCAAAAGCTATGGAAGTGTATCCTGAAATTATTGAAAAGTATCTGGGGAAAGCTGCTGATATAAACAAGACCGGAGTAACTGCTTTAAATACTGCATTTATGCAGGACGGACTGTTTGTGCATGTGCCTGATAATGTTGAAGTTGAGAAGCCTATCCAAATTATAAATATAGTAGACCTAAAGGAAAATACATTTCTTCAGCCACGACATCTTATTGTTGTTGGTAAAAACAGCAAGCTTACTGTCGTGCATTGTGACCACAGTCTTGTTCATAATATCTCTTTTTCAAATACTGTGGCAGAGATTTTTCTGGAAGAAAATTCGAAATATGAGCATTATAAAGTGCAAAATATGGGCAAAAACTCATCTTTGCTTACCAATTTATTTATAAAGCAAAAAGAAGGAAGTTCACTTGTAACTAATGCCCTAACATTAAATGGAGCCTTCACTAAGAATTATGTGGATGTTGGTATAAATGGCAAAAACTGTAATTCTGAATTATACGGATTATATCTTGTGGACTCTGCTCAGCACGTTGACAATCAGGTTTTTGTAGACCACGCTGAGGCTGAAAGTACTTCAAATCAGCTTTATAAAGGGATACTTGATGATGAATCCAGGGCTGTTTTTAGTGGTAAAGTTATGGTTAGAAAAGATTCTCAGAAAACTCAGGCTTATCAAAATAACAAGAATATTCTGCTTACAGATGATGCAAAAGTTTTTACCCAGCCTCATCTCGAGATTTATGCTGATGATGTGAAATGTAGTCATGGTGCAACTGTTGGACAGCTTGACCCAAATGCAATGTTTTATTTACATTCACGTGGACTTTGCGAAAAAACTGCAAGACAACTGCTAATGTATGCATTTGCATCGGAGGTTGTAAATGCCATTTCAATTCCTGCATTGAAAGAATCTATTGATAATATGGTTCAGAAGAGACTTAGAGGTGAATTGTCAATTTGCGATCAATGTTTGTTGCACTGTAACGACAGGGAATCTCCGGTGTTTGACATAGATTTAAACAAAATATAAAGCTGCTATTATGATTAATGTTGAGCATATTAGAAATGATTTTCCTATTCTAAAAACCCATATCTCGAAATATCCTCTTGTTTATTTTGATAATGCAGCAACAACCCAAAAACCCATATCTGTTATAAACAGAATTTCAGATTATTACTCCAACGAGAATTCCAATATTCATAGAGGTGCGCATTATTTAAGTCAGAAAGCTACAGAAGCCTACGAAAATGCAAGGAAAACTTTACAAAAGTTTTTAAACGCAGAGAATTCTCATGAAATTATTTTTACAAGAGGTACTACAGAATCAATAAATCTTGTTGCAAGTTCATTTGCGAAAAAATTTCTTAATCAGGATGATGAAGTGCTGATTTCAGCAATGGAGCATCATTCCAATATAGTTCCATGGCAGCTTGTTTGCGAAGAAAAGTCGGCTCATCTTAAAGTTATTCCAATGGATGAGAATGGCGAGTTGATAATGGATAAGCTTGACAGTCTGTTAACAGAAAAAACGAAAATTTTTGCAATTACACATGTTAGCAATTCACTTGGAACAATAAATCCTATAAAAGAAATTATAAAGAAAGCCCACGCGAAAAATATTCCTGTTTTAATTGATGGTGCTCAGGCTGTTTCTCATTTAAAAGTTGATGTACAAGAGCTTGATTGTGATTTCTACTGTATGTCGGCTCATAAGATTTATGGACCAATGGGCGTTGGAGTGCTATACGGAAAAGAAAAATGGCTTGAGAAAATGCCTCCTTATCAGGGCGGTGGAGAAATGATTAAGGATGTTACTTTCGAGAAAACAACATTTAATGAACTTCCTTTTAAGTTTGAAGCCGGAACGCCAAATGTAGCCGGAGTGTTGGGATTGGAAGCAGCTATTCAGTTCGTTCAAAAAACAGGAATAGAGAATATCGCTAATGTTGAAGATGAGCTCTTGCATTATGCATACGGCAAACTTCAAAAATTTGAAAAAATAAGATTTATTGGAAATGCAAAAAACAGGGCAAGTCTGATTTCTTTTGTCTTTGAAGACATTCATCCTTATGATGCTGGCACAATACTCGATAAGTTGGGTATTGCCGTAAGAACAGGTCATCATTGCGCGCAGCCTGTGATGGATTTTTTCGGTATTCCGGGTACAATAAGAGCTTCATTTTCAGTTTATAATACTAAGGAAGAAATTGATATCTTTATAAAAGCTTTGGAGAAGGTGAGGGAGATGTTTGGGTAATTTGCCAATGTGATAATGTGCCAATATGTCAATATGCCAATATGATAATGTGATAATGAGTTGATGTGATTACTTTGTGTAATTCTCTGGGAAATAGTATTATTTCATCGAATTACGAATTGGATACGAATTTAGTTTTAGAAAACCCTCTGCGAAACTTTGCGAAACTTTGCGTAACTCTGCGTAACAATCTAATAACTATGAAGCAAAGAAGCGCTGAGATTCCGCAAAGAGATTCCGCAAAGGGCACGCAAAGAAGAATTTTGAAATTAACTCAGAATTTTGTTGGTTGAAAAAATCGGTGTTTATAAATAAATCAGCTTTATGACAATAAAAGAAATAGAACAAGAGATTATTTCGGAGTTTGAGATGTTTGACGACTGGTTAGATAAGTACAATTATATAATCGAGCTTGGAAAATCTGTTCAGGAAATTGCCCCTCAATATAAGGAGCAGCAATATTTGATAAAAGGCTGTCAATCTCAGGTTTGGTTGCATGCAAAGCTTGATGAGGGCAAGGTTGTTTTTACCGCAGATAGTGATGCATTGATAACAAAGGGAATTGTTCATTTGCTTATTAGAGTTTTAACTAATCAAACTCCTGATTACATTATAAATACAGAATTAGATTTTATAGAAAAGATAGGATTGAAAGAACATCTTTCCCCGACTCGTTCCAATGGGTTGGTAAATATGATAAAGCAAATGAAATTGTACGCATTGGCTTTTAAAACAAAAATGCAAAATCAGTAAAATGGAAGAATCTAAACAAAAGCCTCTAGAGAAAAAAATCATCACTGCTCTTAGGACAGTTTTCGACCCTGAAATTCCTGTAAATGTATATGATTTGGGGTTGATTTATGAAATTAATATTGATGATAGTTCGAATGTTCAGATTGTTATGACATTAACAAATCCCAATTGTCCGGTAGCTGACCAGCTTATTGTTGACGTCAGAGATATAGTAAAAACAGTTGGAGGAGTTGATAAAGTTGAAGTTAAGTTGGTTTTTGAGCCTGTTTGGACAAAAGATAATATGTCGGATGCTGCACTGCTTGATTTAGGGCTACTTTAAAAAAATAACATAATTAAATAAAATCTGATTTTTTTGTTGGAAAAAAGATTGTATTTTTGAAAGCTAATCAATAACTCATACAATTACATTAAATATCATTTAATTATGAAATATCCTGGAAATTTACTTTACACTAAAGATCACGAATGGCTTAAAATTGAAGGTGATGAAGCTTATGTAGGCATCACTGAATTTGCTCAGGGCGAGTTGGGCGACATTGTTTACATTGAAGTAAACACTGTCGGAGAAACTTTAAATAAAGAAGAAGCTTTTGGAACAATTGAGGCTGTAAAAACAGTGTCAGATTTATTTATGCCGGTATCAGGAGAGGTTTTAGAGTTTAACTCTGAAATTGAAGCATCACCTGATGTTGTAAATAAAGATCCTTATGGAAAAGGCTGGATTGTAAAAATTAAACTTACTGATCTTTCACAAACAAAAGAGCTTCTTACTGCTGACAAATACAGTGAGCTTTTAGGCTAAATCGGAGTGTTCAATTAATATGGCTTTCAGGTTCTTTCTGCCTTCTGTTATTTGGGGGTTGATTATTTTTGTCCTAATCAGCGTTCCGGTTAGTTCTGATGAGAGCAGTTTTTTTGATATACCTCATTTTGATAAAATAGTTCACACAACCTTGTTTTGTGTATTTGCGTTCTTACTAAGTATTGGATTCTTTTTAAAAGACAAAAAAAATTTAGAGTTTTCCAATGTCAGAAAACATCTTTGGATTGTTTTTTTGTTGGGGCTTGGTTATGGTGCAATAACAGAAATGTTTCAAGAGTTGTTATTGACTGAAAGGACAGGAAGTTTTTGGGATTTTATAGCCAATACAGCTGGGACAGTATTTGGAATAATAGCTTTTAAATTTACTAAAAACACAAGAATTATTAAAGTTTTTAAGTTTTTAGAAAAATAGAATCAGCAATATTTATTTTTTTGCTAACTTTGTATATTGTGATTGACATATAATAAAATTTAGTCATAGCCGTTAATTAACAAAATAATAGACACTAATATGGAATTGAAGAAATCACCAAAAGCAGATATTGAGAAGAAAAAAAGCATTTTTCTTCAAATAGGTCTTATTGCTACCTTGGTTGTGGTTTTGGTTGCTTTTGAATGGAAGCAATATGAAAGAATTGATTATGACCTAGGTACATTTGAAATGGACAATATAGAGGAGGAAGATATTCCTATCACTCGTCCTGAAGACCCACCTCCACCACCTCCACCAGAGCCATCTACGGAGTTAATCATTGTTGATGATGATGTGGAAATTGATGATGATTTTAAAATTGATGTGGAAGCAACAATTGAAACTGTAGTTAGAGAGTTTGTCCCCATAGTTCAGGAAGAGGAAGATGTTGACGAAGACTATATCTTTGAAATTGTTGAGGAAAATCCTGAATATCCTGGTGGACAGGAAGCTATGATGAGATATTTAAGAGACAATATCAGATACCCTGTTATTGCTCGCGAAGCTGGTATAGCCGGTTCTGTGTTCGTAACATTTGTTGTAGAAAGAGATGGAAGCGTTACCAATGTGCAAGTGATTAGAGGTATTGGCGGTGGCTGCGATGAAGAAGCGGTTAGGGTTGTTAGAAATATGCCAAAATGGAAGCCTGGTAAACAAAGAAATCAACCTGTTAGGGTTCAGTATAGAATGCCAATCAGATTTGTTTTGAACTAAATATACTCAGAATATACATATAAAGGGCCGGAAATAATCCGGCCCTTTTTTTTAACATTTTAACATACAACATAATAACAATTTTATTCGTTTTCATACAAAGATGAAGTAAACACACAGTATTAACCACAAAATCTTAGTGTTATGGAAACAAAAAAATCAGAAAAGGCAAACCTAGAAAAGAAAAAGAGCATTTTTCTTCAAATAGGCATTATACTGGCTCTTATTGTTACATTATTGGCATTCGAATGGAAACAAAGTGAAAGACCAAAGATTGATATTTCGGGCGACCTTGTTTTAGTTTTAGATACTGATTTTGAAATAGAACATCCAAAACAGGAACCACCACCTCCTGTAAAACCTATTAGTCCATCAATAGAAATTGTCACCAACGATACTCCCGATGTGCCTGATGTGGTTTTTGAGGACCCAATTACTGATTATGCAGTCCCTGTTTTTCAGCTTATAGATGATACTGAGCCTGAAGTTGATGAAACAAGGGTATTTGTGGGAGTTGAAATTCCACCTCAATATCCGGGTGGTGAAACAGAAAGGCTAAAGTTTTTAAGAAATGAAATCAAGTATCCTTTAATTGCAAAACAAAATAGGATAAGCGGAAGAGTCACAGTTATGTTTATTGTTGAAAGAGATGGAAGTATTACAAATGCTCATGTTTTAAGAGGTATTGGAGGCGGCTGTGACGAAGAAGCAATAAGAGTAACCTACATAATGCCTAAATGGATTCCCGGCAAGCAAAACAATCAAACTGTTAGGACTCAGTTTGCAATGCCGATTGTTTTTCAATTCATGGATTAAAAGTTTGATTTAAAATGAGAAAGGGGCATACGCCCCTTTTTTTTTAACTTATTCTGCTCCATCTGCTCTTATGCTTGTATATTTTTTTGAAAGTCTGAGCAATTGTTTTATTATTATCGCTTGATAACTCAGGGTCTTTCTCAAGAATATTTCTTGCAACATCTCTGGCAAATTTTAAAATCTTTTCGTCTTTTGCAATATCTGCAATTTTAAGATCTACAATCCCGCTTTGTTGTGTTCCTTGAATGTCGCCCGGTCCTCTTAATTTTAGATCCATTTCGGCTATTTCAAAGCCGTCATTTGAATTAACCATTGCTTGTATTCTTTGCTTTGCATCATTGCTTAATTTGTTGCCAGTCATTAATATACAATAAGACTGGTCTGCGCCTCTGCCAACTCTTCCTCTTAGCTGATGGAGTTGAGATAATCCAAATCTTTCAGCACTTTCAATTATCATAACTGAGGCGTTTGGAACGTCAATTCCAACTTCAATCACTGTAGTTGCAACCATTATATGAGATTCTCCTTTTACAAATCTCTGCATTTCATATTCTTTATCGGCAGTTTTTAATTTTCCGTGAACTATGCTAACTATATACTTGGGCAAAGGGAATTCTCTTACAATACTTTCATAACCATCCTCAAGAAACTTTAAATCAAGTTTTTCAGACTCTTTAATAAGTGGGTAAACAACATAAATTTGTCGTCCCAACTTAATTTGTTCTTTCATAAATCCAAATACTTTCAGGCGAGCAGAGTCGTATTGATGAATGGTTTTTATGGCTTTTCTTCCCGGAGGAAGTTCGTCAATTACTGACACATCTAAATCTCCATAAAGAGTCATTGCTAATGTCCTGGGAATTGGGGTAGCAGTCATGACTAATACATGCGGGGGATTGCTTGTTTTTTCCCAAAGCTTTGCTCTTTGTGCCACTCCAAATCTATGCTGTTCGTCAATTACAACAATTCCTAAGTTCTTAAAACTAACATCCTCTTCAATTAAGGCATGAGTGCCTATTAGAATATTTATTTTCCCTGAAATAAGTTCACCGAGAATTCTTCTTCTTTCTGCTTGTTTTGTAGATCCTGTGAGAATTTCAATACTAATATTTAAACCGTTTAGCAGTTTCAGGATACTTTTATAATGCTGTTGAGCCAAGATTTCAGTAGGTGCCATAATGCAGGCTTGAAATCCATTATCCAAAGCCATTAGCATTGTCATTACTGCAACAATAGTTTTACCACTGCCAACATCACCTTGCAGCAGTCTGTTCATTTGCTTTCCTGATAAAGTGTCTGAACGAATCTCTTTTAATACCTTTTTTTGAGCATTGGTAAGCTCGAAAGGCAAGTTGTTATTGAAAAAACTGTGAAAAGAATCTCCTAAATCTTTAAATAAATATCCCTTAAGTTTAATCTCTCTATCAGTTTTTGTTTTCAATAGACTTAACTGAAGAAAAAACAATTCTTCAAATTTTAATCTTGCAATAGCTTTGTTAAGAGTGTGAGGTTCTTCTGGGAAATGTATATTTATTAGTGTTTCTTTTCGTGGCAGTAATTTTAGTTGAGAGATTATATCTTCATTTAAAGTTTCTTGCAGATGATTTTCTATTCTTGGGATTAAATTACCTAGCAACTTGCTTATTCCCCTACTGTCAAGTCCTTTAGCTTTGAGCTTCTCCGTAGAGCTATATACAGGTTGCATTGACGACATTTGAGAAATAGCCTCCGGGTTTACAATTTCAATTTCGGGATGAGCAATGTTGTATTTAGGTCCAAAACGATTTGGTTTGCCAAATACTATGTATTCAGTTTCCGGCTTAAAAGCATCTTTAAGCCACTTAAATCCTTTAAACCAAATAAGTTCAATAATTCCGGTAGAGTCTGAAAACCTCGCCGTCATTCTGGTGGTTCTTTTTCCACCGTGAAGTTGAATATTTGAAATATAGCCTTTAAGTTGAATATAAGGCAAATCTTCGGTTATGTCTTTTACAAAATAAAATTTGCTGCGATCTATATATCTGAAAGGATAAAGATGCAGCAAATCTTTAAAGGTAAATATCCCGACTTCTTTTTTAAGAAGGTCAGCCCTTTGTGGTCCGACCCCCTTTAAATATTCTATTGGAGTTTCTAAAATGTCAACAGACATGTATTAGCTCTCTTTTGCTATATATAATGATGCTTGAAAAATTAGCAATCGATTTTTTTAGCATTAATTTCAGCTTTTAAAATAAAAAACTGACTGTTTTCATCTAAAGGAAGAAACTCATATACAAGTTTGTTGCGAGTCCTTTTTGCTATCTCAATCAAGCCTAGTCCTGCGCCACCTTTTTCACTAATTTTCCCGTCAGTCATTTGTTTTTTGTACATATCCTTCAGTTCATCTCTAGATGCTGCATTAACTTCAAGAAGGGCAGCTTCAAGAGTTTTTACTTTCGCATTGGATACTTTGTTGGAGGTAATAACATAATATGATTCATCTTTTTTGCCGATCATAAACAAACCCCTGCCAATATTGTACTTGTCAGCTAATTCATCGCTATGTCTTGCCATATTCTGAAGAGTTTCAACCATTACAGAATATACTCTTCTGATAATAGTTTTTTCTTCATCTTTTCTGTCAAGGTCATCTTCTGCCATAGCAGTGAACATTTTAGTAATTTGATGATGAAATTCCCCCAAATAAACAATATTGATACCATTTTGAGACATCTCATCGTAAACATTAAGGACTGACTTGATTAAACCTACATTAAGTTTCATATACAGACTTTTTGAGTTTTGAAAAAAGACTTCTTATTAAGTTGCTAAATTAAAAAAAAAATGATATTAACGAAGTAGTAAAACCCTATAATTTATATTTTTAGTAAAAAAACATCCAAATTACTACGGCATGTTTTGCAATCAACTGATTATCAAATATGTGCAAAATGCAATTGATTAATAAAATTTTATAAAAACAATAAAATATCTTGCATAAAGGTATTTACTTTTGCTTTGGTTGTTAAAATATTTATTTCATATCAAATAAAAAACATAAAAGAACGCTGATTAAAAATAAATATATTTATAATTAGAACAAAAGGAATAGGTTTTTTGTTAAGGAATAGAAGTTAAAGATTAAACAACACAAGCAAATGCAATTATATATGAGTAAAGAATTTATAAAGATTTTATTTCTAATGTTTTTTGTTTTTGTTTTATCCAGAGCCGAAGCAGAGAATTTAAGAGATACATATTCCGTAACTGGATATATAAAAGATGCTTCAACAGGTGAAGACCTAATAGGAGCAGCCATTTATATCCCCGAAATATCTACGGGAGTTGTAAGCAATGTATATGGTTTTTATAGCATTACGTTGCCAAAAGGAAACTATACATTTAATGTATCATATCTTGGATATTTGAGAAAATCTCTCAAAATTGATTTAAAAGGAAATATTCAGCTTAATATAGATATGGAGCCTTTGAGCCAATCTCTTGAAGAGGTTGTTATTGAAGGAGAGAAAGCAAATCGTAATGTTGCAGATATTAGAATGAGCGCAAATATTTTGCAAATGGAGGCAGTAAAAGCTTTGCCGGCATTTATGGGAGAAATTGATATCTTAAAAACTTTGACATTATTGCCGGGTGTTAGTTCTACCGGAGAGGGCTCTACCGGTTTTTCTGTAAGGGGCGGCAGTGTTGATCAGAATCTAATTCTTTTAGATGAGGCAAGTGTTTATAATGCTTCACATCTTATGGGTTTCTTTAGTGTTTTTAACGCAGATGCAATAAAAGATGTTCAATTATTTAAGGGTGGAATACCTGCAAATTATGGTGGTAGGCTTTCTTCTGTAGTAGATGTTAGGATGAAAGACGGTAACTATAAGAAGTATGAAGGTTCAGGCGGAATTGGTACAATTTCAAGTAGGCTTACAGTTGAAGGCCCTATTCAGACTGATGTTAGCAGTTTTTTGGTTTCCGGAAGAAGAACATATGCGGATTTATTTCTTTATCTTTCTACTGATACAAATTTAAGAGGTAATCAGCTTTATTTTTATGATTTAAATGCAAAAGCAAATTATAGAATTGACAATAATAATAGGTTGTATTTGTCGGGTTATTTCGGCCGTGATGTTTTGAGCCTCGGAGAGGATTTTAAAATTGGATGGGGAAATTCAACATCTACTTTTCGCTGGAATCATGTATTTAATAGTAAAATATTTTCAAATTTCTCACTTATATATAGCAATTTTGACTACATGATGGGATTTAAATCGGGATCCACAAATTTTGACTGGAAAAGTGATATACAAGCATTTAACTTTAAGTATGATTTTACATGGTTTTTAAACACCAATAACACAATTAAATTTGGAGTTCACTCAGCCTACCATAATTTTAATCCTGGCATTATTGAGGGATCAGGAGAAGAATCAACATTTGAAAAGCTTGAAATGCCTACAAGTAATGCATTAGAGTCTGCTTTATATTTGTTAAATGAACATAATTTATCTGATAATATTCTGGTTGAATATGGAATTAGATATTCTATATTTCAAAGTATAGGGCCAACAACCGTTTATCAGTTTGATGAAAATTATAATGTAACAGATACAATACAGTTTGGCAAAGGTGATTTTTATAATACTTATCATGGTCCGGAACCAAGATTAGGTATTAGATATCTGATTTCTGACAATCAGTCTGTTAAGGCTAGTTATAACAGAATGCTACAGTATCTTCATCAAACTATATTTACTGAAATGTCTTCTCCTTTGGATATATGGTTTCCAAGTAGCCCGAATGTAAAACCACAAATTGCAAATCAATATGCAATCGGATATTTTAGAGATTTTTTAAATAATGAAGTTAATTTTTCAGTTGAAGCTTATTATAAAACTATTGAGAATCAAATAGATTTTAAAGAACAAGCCAATGTAATTCTAAATCCTCTGCTAGAAGGAGAGATAAGAACAGGAGATGCCTGGTCTTATGGATTAGAGTTCTTGTTAAAGCAGTCAAAAGGTAAACTAACAGGATGGTTAGCATATACATGGTCTAGAACATATCGTGAAATTCCAGGAATAAATCAAGGGAAGCCATACGTATCTAATTATGATAAGCCTCATGATCTTTCAATAGTATTGAGTTATGATATAAGTCCAAGGATAAATATTGGTGCAAGTTGGGTTTATCATACAGGAAAACCAATAACATTGCCAATACAACGATATGAATATATGGGGACAATTGTTCCGGTTTTTGGAGAAAAAAACAGTACTCGACTGCCTGACTATCATAGGCTTGATGTTTCTGCTACAATTTTGACAAGCTTAAGAAAAGATAGAAAGTGGAAGGGGTCGTGGAATATATCAGTATTTAATGCATATAATAGAAAAAATCCTTATTCGTATTTTTTCAGGCAGAATGCAGATAATCCTTATCAGCAGGATCCATATATGGTTTATTTATTTGGTATTGTACCTGCTATTACTTATAATTTTAAGTTTTAGAGGTATAGGGGGATAGAGGTATGAGGGTATAAGGGTATAAGGGTATAGGGTTATAGGGGTATAGGGGTATAGGGGGATAGGGAGTTGATTGTATGGATTGAAAGTGTCATGTCGGGAGTAAGAGATATATACCATGGTTAAGGATTGTATGGATTGTGCAGATTGATAATATTGGGGGATTGATAAAAAATTAGAAATAAAAATAAAGATATGAGAAAGATAATTTTAAAAATTTTAGTACTGGTTTTTCTGTTGTCTTCCTGCGTTGAGGAGACTGAAATAATATTGCAAGGAGATTTAGATGAAAGATTAGTTGTTGATGTTAAATTGACCAACGACACCACTTATCAAATTGCTATACTATCAAAAACAATTCAGTATTATACAGAAGAACAAACGCCGAGGGCAGTTGGGGCAACAGTTAAAATTATTTCCGGATCAGGTGAAGTATTTCTTTTTGAAGAAATTGAGCCCGGAATTTATCAAACTACAGAGAAAGTTTACGGAGAAATTGGAGAATCATATCTTTTACAAATAGATTATGATGGCAAAAAGCATGAAGCTTCTTCTGAAATTAGAAGAAGCCCGGTTGTTGATTCAATAGCATTTCGATGGGAGCCTTTTATGGAATCATTCAGAGTTCTGTATTTTGGAATGGAACCTGCGGGAAAAGGTGATAATTATTTGTACCATATTTATAAAAATGGTGTTTTAATGACAGATTCATTGAAGAATATTACATTCACAAATGATGATTTTATTGACGGTATATATATATTTGGGTTTGAGGTTGATGCTTGGTTTAATAAGTTCAATCTTCAGCAAGGTGATACTGTGACACTCGAAGTACATAGTATTCCAAAAGATGCATATGCTTATATTCTTGAAATATTTTTTGAGACAGGCGGCGCTGGCCCAATGGGAGGCAGTGGCAAAACTCCAAGAGGAAATATTTCTAATGATGCTTTCGGCCTTTTTTATGGGGCATCAATTGTAAGAACAACAAGAGTTATTGAATAAATTGGTTATAATTCTTTTAAAAGGCTTCAGATTTTTGTAAATTTGTTGTTTAATGTTGAAATTATAGTGAAATAAGGTATAAAATAACATAAAACTCTCTCAAAATGAAAAAATTAATCGTTTTTGCACTACTTATAGTAATGGGGGTAAGCTCATTTGCCACAAGCATTAAAACAAGAATGCGCCCTCAAGATAAATTTATTATTGAAACATTCACAGATATTTGGCAAAACAAACCTGCAGAAATTAAGTCGGGATCACTTGATAGGGGAGTTTCTATTAGTTGGTTTTATGATTATCCTATTGCAAAATCAAATTTCAGTGTTGCAGCAGGCTTAAATTATACAAGTCATAATTTTTATACAAAAAGCCATATCTACACCAGGGTTGGCACAACAGATGTTTTTGATTTTGTTGCTATTGATGATGGTATAAAGGTTAAAAAATCGAAGATTAGCTTAAATTATATTGGTATTCCTATTGAGGCAAGATTTTTTGTTCGCTCTCTTCCTAAAACATTACGTATTCATGCAGGATTCAAAGCCGGTTACTTAGTTAGTGGTTACAGTAAATACTCTGGAAAAGATTTAGCCGGAAATAATTATGATGTGAAATTCAGAGAATATAGCCTTGGTAATGTTGATGATGTTTTTTATGGAATTACTGCAAGAATAGGCTATGGAAGAATAAATGTTTTTGGCTTTTATCCGCTTAAAAGTGTATTCTCCGGAAATAGTGTTGAGGAAATGACCCCGATAAGTTTAGGTCTAACACTTATCCTTTTTTAAAATCAGGTAAAAATTATAGTTAATATAATTATTAAACTGAAGCCCAATATGAAGCCTGCATAGATTTCAGTAGGAGTATGGGCTTTAAGTTTAATTCTGCTGTATCCAAGCAGTCCGCTGATAATTATGGCTGAGATAATAATTATTGGAATTTCAGTTTTTAATATCATTGATGCACTCACAAGAAAACCTGTTAGCCCGCCTATAGATGTCATGTGTATACTTATTTTCCAGTGAAATGTAATTATCAGAACAAGGAAGATTATTATGGTTGCGCTGAGGATGAAAAAGTAAATAATAAATGGAAGCTGTGCTTGTTTTAATACCCAAAAAGTAAAAAAGTAAAATAATCCTGTAATAAATACTGGTATAATTCTTTCGGCTCTCGATTCAAGGAGTATGCTTTTTACAATTTTCATTCTTTTAAGCATAAAAATTGAAACAACAGGTGCAATTGCAGTATTAAAAATGACTATTAAAAGAATTATTCTTTGCGAAACCGATGGAATAGAAAAGCTAATATAAGTGTTAAGAGAAAACAGGATGAATATTCCTAAGGTTGGAACAACCAGTGGATGAAACACGGAGGAGAATATTCTAGCAATTATTGTTTCAATTTTGTCCATTAATTCAGCTCTTTTCTTAGCCTTGCCACTGGGATATCCAGCTGTTCGCGATATTTTGCCACAGTTCGCCTTGCAATATTGTAGCCTTTTTCTTTAAGTATGGCAGCTAGTTCTTCGTCGGTAAGTGGTTTCTTCTTGTTTTCTTCTCCAATGCATTCTTCAAGAATTTTCTTTACTTCTCTTGTCGAAACCTCTTCCCCTGCATCGTTTTGCAGAGATTCTGAGAAAAAGTATTTTAAAAGGTAAGTTCCATATGGAGTTTGAACATATTTGGAGTTTGCAACTCTTGATATTGTGGAGATGTCAAGGCCAACAACTTCTGAAATGTCTTTCAAAATCATTGGTTTTAGATTTGTTTCATCTCCGGTAAGAAAGAACTCTTTTTGATATTCCATTATAGCTTCCATAGTAACCATCAGAGTATTCTGTCTTTGTTTAATTGCATCTATAAACCATCTTGCACCGTCGAGCTTTTGTTTTACAAACATCAAGGCTTCTTTTTGTCGCTTATCGGCCTTTGCTTTTTTTTCAGCCATCGTTTCAAGCATTTCGGCATATGTGCGATTTATCCTTAGCTCAGGAGCGTTTCGAGAATTTAATGTAAGCTCGAGCTGATTATCGTAGGTTGTAATTGTAAAATCCGGAACAATATATTGTGTGAGCTTTTGAGTCTCAACAATTGAGTTGCCGGGCTTTGGGTTTAGTTTTAATACTTCATCAATTGCACTTTTGAGCTCTTCATCAGAAAAGTTGTGCCTTTGCTTTATTTTATCGAAATGTTTTTTTGTAAAACTTTCAAAACTTTTTTCAATGAGAAGAATTGCATTTTCGATTTCGGGTGTTCTGTTGGGTTTTCTCTTTAGTTGAATCAAAAGGCATTCTTGCAAATCTCTAGCACCAACACCAGCGGGGTCAAATTCTTGAATTATTTGAAGCAGTCTGAGAATTTCTTCTGTATTAGTTTCAATATTTAAAGAAAATGCAAGATCATCTACCAGTGCCTCAATGCTTCTTTGTAAATAGCCCGAATCATCTATGTTGCCAACGATTACAGATGCAATATTATATTCTCTTTCACTAAGTTTTTTCAAGCCAAGCTGGGAAGTTAGCATATCGTTAAAGCTAATGCCAGCTGAATAAGGAATATCTTTTCTTTCTTCGTCGGGGCTTGTGTTGTTAATAGTCAGTTTATAAAGAGGTGTGTCGTCTTCTTCAATATAATCGGTTATGTCAAATTCATTATCAGAATCTATTTCAGTTTCATTAAAATCATCAGCATCCTCATTTTCAGAATCACTATCAAGAGTAGCTTCAAACTCTTCAGAATTATCTATGTTAAGATCTTCGAACTCATCGGTGTCTTCTCCTTCTTCTAATGCAGGATTTTCTTCAATTTCCTGTTTTATTCTTTGTTCCAGCATAGCAGTGGGCACCTGAAGCAATTTCATAAGTTGAATTTGCTGAGGCGAAAGTTTTTGCAACATCTTTTGCTGTAAAGTCTGCTTTAGCATAGAGAATTTCTTTTAGTCCAATTAGATAATTATGATACCAAGTTAATAAAAAAAACAATACAAAATCAGTTGAAAATGACTAATATCAATAGATGTGAAAAAATAATCAAATCACATATATGTATCTAAAAATCAAGACAATAATTACAACAGTGTTTTAAAAGTCTGCATTTTGAGGTGTTCTAGGGAATGGAATAACATCTCTAATATTCCCCATGCCGGAAATGAAGAGCATCAGCCTTTCAAAACCTAGTCCGAATCCACTATGTGGTGCTGTCCCAAATCTTCTTGTTTCCAGGTACCACCAAACATCATTTTCATGAATTCCCATTTCCTTAATTCTTCCGAGCAATTTATCGTAATTTTCTTCTCTTTGCGATCCGCCGATAATTTCTCCAATTTTTGGGAATAAAACATCCATTGCTCTTACAGTTTTTCCATCATCATTAAGTTTCATATAGAAAGCTTTAATGTCTTTTGGATAATTAGTAAGAATAACAGGTTTCTTAAAGTGTTTTTCAACAAGATATCTTTCATGTTCCGATTGCAAATCAACACCCCATTTAACCGGAAATTCGAACGATTGTCCTGATTTTACTAGGATGTCAATAGCTTCAGTATATGTTAGCCTTTCAAAAGTGTTATTTACAACAAAGCTTAGTCTTTCAATCAATTCGTTGTCATACATCTTTTGTAAAAACTCTAAATCATCTTTGCAGTTTTCCAAAATATATGATATCAAATATTTTAGGAATCTTTCGGCAAGATCCATATTATCATTTATGTCATAAAATGCCATTTCGGGTTCAATCATCCAGAACTCAGAAAGATGTCTTGTTGTATTTGAGTTTTCTGCTCTGAAAGTTGGTCCGAATGTATAAATGTTCGACAGTGCCAATGCGCCTAATTCACCTTCCAGCTGACCGCTAACGGTGAGGTTGGTTTCTTTCCCAAAGAAATCCTGGGCATAATCAATTTTTCCTTCGGGAGTTTTTGGCAGATTATTTAAATCAAGGGTTGTAACTCTAAACATTGCACCGGCGCCTTCGCAATCAGAACCTGTAATAATTGGGGTGTGCAAATAATAGAAGCCATTATCGTTGTAGAACTTATGAATGGCAAATGACAAAGCATGTCTTAGCCTAAGTACTGCTCCGAATGTGTTTGTTCTTGGCCTAAGGTGTGCTATCTCTCTAAGAAATTCAAGTGTGTGGCCTTTTTTCTGTAAAGGATATTTTTCCGGATCAGCTTCACCATAAACTTCAATTGATTTGCCAAGAATTTCAAAAGATTGACCTTGACCTTGAGACGCAACAAGTTCTCCGGTTGCTGAGATACAAGCACCTGTTGAGATTTTCTTCATTGTTGCTTCATCGTTATATTCAGCAAGATCAATTACAACCTGAATATTATGAATTATTGATCCATCATTTACTTCAATAAATGCAACATTTTTATTTCCTCTCTTTGTTCTTACCCAACCTTTAATGTTAACTTGCTGGTTTATTAGCTTGCTTCCTTCTTGCAAAAGGTCTTTGATGATGCTTCTTTTCATTTGTCTGTTGTTAAATTTGATACCATACAAAATAGCTGCGTAAGATTATTAATAAATAATCTTACGCAGCGCAAAACTATAAAAAAACTTTGAACTAAATTCTTAAAAATATTATTCAATCATAATTACAAGATACTTGGATGCACTCCAAAATCTTTCGTGATTTTTAATATCCAAGTAATGTATTTCTCCATCTTTTCTGATGGAGTAGGCTTCTGTTGGGTGACTGGTAACCAGCTTTGGATTTTTCCCTACAATTGTTACTTGAGGCGTTTTGGTTATATCAACTTTTGTAAAATATGAAGTATCAAAATCAGGTTGAAGTACAGACGTTTTACCTAATCCAAGAAAACCTCCTTCTCTTGAAATAATTTTTTGATCAGTAAGTTCTTTGCGCGAGCCAATTGCATAAAACGCTGTGTTTAATTCTGACACTTTCTGGTCAATTTGTTTGTCTTTTTCTTTTTTCTCTTCCTCTAGGTCGTCTATTTTAGTAGTAAGGAAATCTACCTTCAAATTTAATTTTGCGAGCTCATCTTTTAATACTGATATTTCAATCTCTTTTTCTTCAAGCTGTTCAGTAAGACGAGTAACCATATTTTCTAGCTCCTGAACTCTTGCATTTGATTTTTTCAGACTTTGATTAAGCTTCACAATAAGTTGGCGGTTTTTCTCCATTAAATCACCTATTAGCATAATGTCTTCATTGATTCGATCTCTAACATTTTCTCTGCCTTCAAGACTTCTGCTAGTTTCTTTAGAAATGATGTTCTCTTTTGATTTAATAATGGCCAGATTTTCCTCAATGTTGTTTAATGTGGAAAAGAATTCATTAAGAGAGTTGTCTCTTTCTTTTATCTCATCTTCCAGAATTTCTTTTTCACTAAGTAGTTTTTCGTGTTCTTCTTTGCTAACACCCTGACATGCAATCATTGAAATTGCAATCAGAATCATTAAAATGTTCTTTTTCATTTTGTTTAATAAATTGGTTAATGAATTTAGAATAGTTTATTCTCTAACGTAAGAATTTTAATATTCTTATGCTTTCGGCCTATAAAATTAATCAATTTATTAACTGAGAATTATATAACAATAATATGTTTTCTCAAACAGTCAAATATTGAGAAAATTATGAAATTGTTACTGTGAATTGTGTATAAAAAACTTTAAATTTGTAGTTGTTGCAAAAAAAATCATGAAATTATTCATATTAAAGTAAGATGTTATGTCAGTAAAAAACTTTGGTCACATAGAGCCCGGATTAGTTACCGGAGATCATGTACAAGAGATATTTCGAATTGCAAAGGCTCAGCAGTTTGCTTTGCCGGCAGTAAATGTAATTGGAACGAATTCGGTAAATGCTGTTATGGAGGCAGCTCGTGATGCTAATTCACCTGTAATAATTCAGTTTTCAAATGGCGGAGCTCAGTTCTATGCCGGAAAATCTTTACCCAATGAAAATCAGAAAGCAACTATAATTGGTGCAATTTCAGGAGCATATCATATAGATCTTCTTGCAAAAGAATATGGAGTAAGAGTTATTCTTCATACCGACCATGCCGCGAAGAAATTACTTCCTTGGATTGACGGATTGCTTGATGCAAGTGAAAAGCATTTTAAAGCATTCGGAAAGCCTTTGTATAGTTCTCATATGCTCGACTTAAGTGAAGAATCACTTGAGGAAAATATTGAGATTTGCAAAAGATATATGGAAAGAATGTCTAAATTGGGTATTACACTCGAAGTTGAACTTGGTGTTACTGGTGGCGAAGAAGATGGTGTTGATAATACCGGAATTGAAAGTTCAAGGCTTTATACTCAGCCTGAGGAAGTTGCGAAAATGTATCAAGCTCTCAGTAGTGTTTCCGATAAATTTACAATAGCTGCTTCTTTCGGTAATGTTCACGGGGTGTATAAGCCTGGAAATGTTAAGCTCGAACCAGTTATTCTTAAAAATTCTCAGGATTATATCAACCAAAAATTTAATACTAAAGAAAAGCCTGTTAATTTCGTTTTTCATGGTGGTTCCGGATCAAGCAGAGAAGAAATTCGGGAAGCAATTTCATACGGTGTTATAAAAATGAATATTGACACAGATACTCAGTGGGCTTATTGGGAAGGTATTAAAAATTATTACGTTAAAAATGAAGGATATCTTCAGGGGCAAATAGGAAATCCTGAAGGAGATGATAAGCCAAACAAAAAATACTATGATCCAAGAGCTTGGTTGAGAAAAGGTGAAGAAACTATGAAAGCAAGATTAATCGTTGCGTTTGAAGATTTGAATGCGATTGATAAGAATTAGTTCAATGTATGTTGAGAATTGCCCGGGTTGTCTTTTTGATAATCCGGGTTTTTTTATTCAAATGGAGGGTAATTGATCTTCTCTGGAACAATATATGCAGCCGGATATTCTCTTTTTATTCTGTTTAAAAATCTGGTTGCATCGAGCCTTGTTCTGAAATCTCCAACTCTAAGTCTGTAATTAGGCTCGTCGTATGTGATATAGGAGCTTATTTCAGGATATTTTTCATCAAATTCAGCTTTTGCATTATCAGTGCGCAATTTTGATCTAATGCCTGAGTCTGTGTATATATGAACTCTATAGCCTGAAATGCCTTTGTCCCTAACATTGGAGTTTCTGTGCAATTCCATCAGTTTCTCAATCAGAGGGTCATTAACAATAACAGAGCGGCTGTTTTCTGATGTGCTTTGTGCCAGCAGTGAAAGTGAAGTGATTATCAACAAAGTAAAAATTGCAAAAAATCTAATCATAATTACTTAGTAACTTGTTTTAAACAAAAAAAGTACTTAAACTTTGCAAAAATAACATTATGAGTTTAATTCCTCCAATATTTTATTCACTTCTTCGTCAGTAATTTTTAAAGCCTCTTTGCAGATCTTTATAAGCTCTGCGGCTCTCTTAACTTTTTCCGACAGCAAATCAATAGATATATTTTCATTTTCAATGTCTTCAACTATTATTTCCAATTCTTCTATTGCCTCTGAATAGCTTATTTTTTTTTCAGTCATTTTTTTTAGTTTTTGATATTACACTTTCAAAACTACCATCAAAAAGTTTTGTTGTTACTGCCTGTCCGGTTGATAAATCTTTTGATGATTTTATAATTTCCCCATTAATGCTGCTTATTGAATAACCTCTTTTTAGCACATTTATTGGGTCTGTAAGTTTAATATGATTTTCCAGCAATAGTGTTTTGCTTGTTTGTGATTTAATTAGCGAATTTGACGCAATTTTGAGTGATCTTGTAAGTGATGAAATATTGTTATTATTATTGGAGCTAAGATTTTGAGAGCTCCTTGCCAATGTTTTGCCAATGTGATTTAACTTTTGATTCTCAATCATAATTATTCTTTTCGATTGAGCAATCGCATTTTGTTTTGCCGCTTCAATTCTTTGAGAATATTCTTCAAAATGCCCCAGTAAAAAATATGCTACATCAGTAGGTGTTATTTTGTTAATATGACTTACCATTTCACAAACAGTTTCATTTGTAGAGTGTCCAATTCCGGTAATAACTGGGATTGGGAAATTGGCTAATTCTTTGGCAAGCTCGTAGTTGTTGTAACAATTTAATCCAATGTCACCCCCACCTCCTCTAATTATAATAACCACATCGAAAATATCAGCAACATTTTTAATATACCTTAATTGTTGCAATATAGTTTTAATTGCCTGCTCTCCTTGAAGTATAGCCGGATATAGTTTGTTAAACAGTTTGTATTTGCCCTCAAAGCTTCGTAGAATTTCAATGTAATCGCTGTATCCCTTGCTTGTTTCAACCGAAACAACAGCAATTTTCCTTGGGAGCAAAGGAAATATAAGCTTTTTGTTGTTGTTGAATATTCCCTCTTGTTTTAATTGCTCTATGGTTTTGGTTTTTTCCAAAGCCATTTGTCCAAGTGTATAAGAGGGTTCAACTTCAATTATTGTTAGAGAAAGTCCGTAAATTGCATGAAATCCGACAGTTATCCTGCAAAGAATTTCCATGCCATCTTTTAGCGGTTCCCCTGTAACTTCAATAAATATGTTATTTATATCTCGGAAGTCATTTGCCCAAATTGTTGATCTAAATTGTGCTACAACTTTGTTATCATTCTTTTCCACTAGCTCCGGATAGGCATGTCCGCTTCTTGGGTAGTGGTTTACTTTGGCAATTTCTGCTTTTACCCAATAAGAAGAAGTGTAATTCTTTTCAATTACACTTCTTATACTGGCTGCAAGTTCTGTAAGAGTATGTATTTTTCTATCTGCAATATTCATTTAACAGAAAGGGCTTGCCTGTTTTATAAATCAACAAAATTATTCTCCTGCAATAAGTTTAAAGCCTTTTCCGTGAACATTAAGTAGCTCAACAGTTGGGTCTTTTTTGAGATATTTACGAAGCTTAGCTATATATACGTCCATGCTTCTTGCGTTGAAATAATTATCATCAAGCCAAATTCTTTTTAGAGCCAATGATCTGTCAAGCACATCATTCATTTTGTCACAAAGCATTTTAAGAAGGCTAGATTCCTTGGAGGTAAGTTTGAGGTCTTCTCCTTCAATTGAAAGTATTTGCCTTGAAAAATCAAATGTGTATTTTCCGATATGATAAAAAGTTTTATGACTTTCCTGATTTTTGGAAGGTACAGCTCTTCGGCTAATTGCATTAATTCTTAAAAGAAGTTCTTCCATGCTGAATGGTTTTGTGAGATAGTCATCAGCACCAACCTTAAAGCCTTCAATAACATCTTCTTGCATATTCTTTGCCGTCAGAAATAATATAGGAACATTTTTATCAATTCTTCGGATATCCTTTGCAAGGGTGAAGCCATCCTTAATAGGCATCATAACATCAAGAATACAAAACTCAAATGGCTCTTTAAGAAAAGCCTTTAATGCTTCATCTCCGTTAACGAATAGTTTTACTCCAAAACCTTTTGCTTCAAGGTATGCTTTAAGAATTGTGCCTAAGTTTGGATCATCTTCTGCAAGCATGATTTTCATTTTGTCATTTTCCATATTTTATGATATTAGGGGTTATATTTAATATTTTTATGATTGATTTTAAAGGTTTGAATTGTTCCCGAAAGGTACAAAAATTGTAAATGTACTGCCTTTTTTTATTTCACTTTCTAATAAAACCTCTCCCTTGTGAAGTTCAATTATGTTTTTCACATAAGCTAATCCTAATCCGAATCCTTTAACATTATGAATATTACCAGTGGGAATTCTGTGTAAGTTCTCAAAAACCCTAACCTGATTAGATTTACTTATGCCAATGCCATTATCCTTAACATTAACGATAATACCCTCATGGTTATTTTCGGTTGTAACTATTATTTCAGGTTTTCCTTCTGTGTATTTATTCGCATTGTCAAGTAAGTTGAAAAATACATTTGTCACGTGAAACTTATCAACTTTCACAACAGATTGCTTTGCTTTAAAACTTTTAATAATCGAACCATTTGAGCGTTGAACCTGTAAGCCTATTTTCTTAATCGCCTCATTTAAAATGTCATGCAAATCAATATATGCCATATTAAGCTTTAATCTACCTTTTTCCAATAATGCAGTTTGAAGAACTTTCTCTGCCATCATTTCCAGTCGCTGATTTTCCTCGTCAATGATATTAATATAGTTTTGATAAAGCTTTTCAGATTTTAAAACATCTTTGTCTGATAATGCCTGACAAGCTAATGAAATCGTTGATATAGGGGTTTTTAATTCATGAGTCATATTGTTTATGAAATCATTTTTCATCAAGGAAAGTTTTTTCTGCCTGAAAACAGTGAAAATAGTGTATCCGAATGAAAAAATAATAACGAGTATCAGCACAGTCGAAATAATTAACATCGCATTCATTTGCGCCAATATGTAGTGCTTTTGAGATGGGAAATATACAATCAGGTATTCAGGATTATGGAAAATAGTTCCTGGAAACAGACTAAAAACATAGCCATCTCTAAGAAGCTCTTCGGTATATCTTCCTGTTTTTTCTTTTGTCAAACTATTAGTCTCTGAATTGTATATGCCAAATTCAAAGGTGGTGTTAATTCCTTGATTTGATAGTTCAAGTTTAATTAATGAGTCTAAAGTGGATTTGTTTATTTCAGCATAAAGCCGATAATTTTCATCATCAGCAAAAATGTCTTCAAGCAATTCGTTAATGATTTTGCTTCTTTCTATAAGGGTTTGTGCTTCATCTCCCTGATTAAAAGGCGGCCTAAGGTATCCTGCTGATTTTAGAAATTCTTGTGTTGAATGTTGTTTTAGGTAGTTTGCTTCCGGATTATATGATACATTGTCTGGCGTTTTATGAATATGTAGGAAATAGCTGCCATCAATCGATATTATTGCTGTATCTTTAGTTTGAAACTCTTTTTGGTTATCAGATATTACTTGACGGGGAGCTTGATTATTATTTATAGAATCAAAGTTTGAGAAGATTTCTTTAATTTGTTGTGTTTGCCTGTCTTGATACAATAACTTCTTTGCCAGAATTATCTTGTTATACTTATAAATTGACGCAGTAACAGCTTCTCCTACACCTCTCTCGAAGTTTGCTTCTTTTACTGCAACAGCGTTCCTTATCCAATATAGCTGTATGCCAATAAGTCCTAGCAGAGCAACTGTTATTGCAATAATTACCAGAAGTATAATGTTCTTTTTCACAGTATTTTATAAAAACCAAAAAATGAAGCAAAAATATAATGCAATGATATAATTTTAAACGTAAAATTTTATTTGTAAATATACTTGATTTTTTGTTTTCAAATATAACAAAAAACAAAGTAAATCTATTCAGAATGAATGCATTAGGGGTTTAACTTTATTTAACAGCAATTTGTTCTTTTTTGCCTTGTTGAAGTTGAAAATATGTATACTTTTGTATCGAGGCAAGCTTACATTAAAATAATGCCAAGTTCTCAATTGGTTTTTTAGTGTATTAGTTTTTGTGGTTATTAATTGTGGGAAAAGGTGCTACCGAATAGGTGCACCTTTTTTTATTGATTATCTTCATAAAACCATTCAGCATAAGAAGATTCTGTTTCATTGAGTTTTAGGCTATGAAGAGTTATCCCTTTTGGTAGCTTTTGTGATAGTATTTCTGCAAAATAAACAATCAGGTTTTCACATGTTGGCTGGAATGGCAAAACAATAACCCTTGATTCATCACATATCCCGAGTTGTTTATGTATAGGAGCACTTTCATTCATAAGCATTAATGAATGATCGAAAACATCAACTATATTATCCTTTACAATTTGTTTAAGATTGGAAAAATCCATTAGCATTCCGAGTTTCGGATCTCCAAGTTTATCTGATACAACTCCTTTTAGGGTTACGAATAATATGTAACTATGTCCATGAATATTTTTGCAGAGGCCGTCGTATCCATGTAAAACATGAGCTGCTTCAAACCCGAATCTTTTTGTTATTCGAACTACTGAATTGTTTTTCATTTTAAATTGAGATTGTATAATTATATGAGGTGTTTCCTTGTTTATCTTTTTCTTCAACATTATCAATCGGTGATTCTGTGTAAGTTATATTAAGAGAGACTCCTTTATCGTTATTTAGCCTGAATGGTATTTTTATTTTATTATTTGTAGTTACTTTAACACCTCTGTTGTGCACTTCTTCGTACTTAAGCATTTTAACAAGCCTAATTGCTTCTTCGTCGCACCCGAACCCAATTCCTTTGATTACTTTGCATTCAACAACATCTCCGGTATTATTAACCTTGTATGATAGAATTACATCACCTTCTATATTGTTGTCTATTGCTGCTTTTGGATAAATTAGATTTTCCATTACAATATCCTTAATAATTCCTTTTTTTCCTCCAAGTGTGGGGAGCTTTAAAAACTTTTTATTACGGTTTTTATCCATTGTTAATTTATAAGGATATTAATTTGAAAAATTCGCTAAAGGTTTAAGCGTGATATTTGTACAAAGTTACAAAAAGGAATACAATTAAAAATGTAATTTTGGCCAGCTGAATTCAAGTCACAAATGCAACTTTTTGTTTAATCAAATTTAATGATAAAAATTCAATTGGTGATAAGAACCCCAATTTTTTTCTTGGTCTGTTATTTAACTTGTGTTGAACATATTGAATTTGTTGATTAGTAATATTTTCAAAAGAAGACCCTTTAGGAAAGTATTGCCTGATAAGCC
>Ga0208244_100307_pt1 | contig 54091 bp, 34 predicted proteins | sample SubbioCR12Aug_5A_FD_184828 | JGI IMG/M metagenome (GOLD analysis project Ga0208244, IMG submission 184828) | Serpentinite rock and fluid subsurface biosphere microbial communities from McLaughlin Reserve, California, USA - CR12Aug_5A (SPAdes) | ecosystem: Environmental > Terrestrial > Deep... | reverse complement strand
CCTATTATATCAATTAGACTAATTTTATCCCCAATTTAAATCAAAAGAGGCTGCCCATTTGGACAGCCTCATTAAGGGGGATTTTGTTTGTCTTGAAAAAATAAAGTTGCCCTTATGAGTCAGCCTCGTGAGGAATGTAATTTTCATTTCTATCACCAACGGTTTTAAACCGTGAGCGATTTCATTCTTTTGTAACCATTAAAATGGTTATAAATTCCTTATCATTCCCATTTCCCACGGTTAAAACCGTGGGCTATGTTATCCTCATTTCGAGTCTTTTTGATCGTCGTGTCAGTTGTTACAACTGACAGGACAAGCTATTTCATTTTTTGCAACCATTAAAATGGTTTTAAATTCCTTATCATTCCCATTTCCCACGGTTAAAACCGTGGGCTATATAATCCTAATTTATTGACAAGATATTTCTATCAAAAACCATATTTGAAACCAATTGTGGGGACAAGAAAAGTTTCCCATGTTGCAAAGTCTGAATAATAAACCGCAGGGAAGGACAATTCCAAGTAGAGCTTTAAATTTCCATATAGCGGAATATAGGCGCCTGCATTAGGAATTATCGCTATTCCATCATAATTGCCGTAATAATATGTATGATATGCACTGCCATAGAAAATTCCAACTGAAAGAAATGGCTCGAAAACATAAAATTTAGGAGTTTGTACTGATGCCGATGCACCAAATACACCCATCAATGTTACATTTTCTTCGAATGCTGCCGCCACCAAAGGCGATAAGTAAAATTTATAGGGAGAATTGGAATCATTCAGTCGTATAAATCCGTTAAGCGATAAGCCATGCTTAAATTTTAGACCATCATTCATCGAATTAACATCAGCCCAATATTTTGCCTGAAGCATAAAACTATTTGTAAAAGAATGTTGTAAAGCTGCCATAAATCCATTATTCATTTCATTTTTTTCCTCATCGCTGCTTGTCAGTGGCAATCTTTCATATGCTGCGATAAGGTTAGTTTTGTCTTTTTTTATTTCATCGGGTAAATTAATTGATGGGCTATAAACAAGACTCTGGCAAGAAGAGATTAGTACACAGCTGAATGTCACGATGAAAAACAAACCAATGATGTTTTTTTGAAGCTTTATTCCCTTTTGTTCCATAATCTACACCTGTTAAATGTTAAACTATTCTTAAAAAACAAAAATAATATATCAACACCAAATTACAAATGATTTTCTTAAGCTATCAAAAAAAATTTGTTTAATCTTAAATCTGCGCCTTGATATAAGACATAGTAAACAAAGGCTTGAGTTGAATGCCATTTTCTAAAAGTGCTTCAGTTCCGCCGGATTCCCTGTCAATTACGCACATTGCTGTGTCTATGATAGCTCCAAGTGAGCGGAGTTCATCAACACTTAGAATTATTTGCCCGCCACTCGTGATGACATCCTCAATAATGAGGATTTTCTTTCCCTGAATATCCGGACCTTCTGCTAATTTGCTCGTGCCGTACTCTTTTGCATGTTTTCGGACAAAAACGATTTTCTTATTCAACTTCATGGCTAAAGCAGTCGCTATGGGAATGCCACCCATTTCCAATGCACCTAAATAATCGAAATCATCATCCACTATTGCCGACATTTGCTCTGCGATTTCGTTCAGCAAAGTCGGGTCAGCCTCAAATTGATATTTATCGAAGTATTCGTTGCTGATTTTGCCCGAACGCAGGAGGAATTCACCCGTAATATAGGCGCTATTATAAACTGCTTTTGCTAATTCTGCTTTATTCATTTTTTTGAAACCTTATTTATCATTTAAAATTTCTGTGGGCATGTCTGCATAGATGTAGATTGCGATTGCGATTGCAGCCACACATTGATTGAATACACGTTTATCAACTTTGTCTGCAGTGTCGCTATGCGAATGGTGATACCAGAAATATTTGCCGGCATCGTCAGTGGAGAGGCTCATTCCCGGAACTCCTGTGTCCATCATCGGGCGAATATCCACGCCACCACCTGAGGGCAAAACGGCGGTATCATCAACTTTTTTAAGCAAAGGCTCGATTTTCTTGAATTCATTGAAAATTTTCTCCGGCGCTTTAAGCCTGATTGCAGATGGTCTGAAAGCACCGCCGTCCATCTCGAACATTAGGACGTGATTTTCATGTTTGCGCGCATCACGATAGGCATTGCCACCTTTGACGCCGTTTTCCTCGTTAGTCCACATCACTACGCGTAAAGTCCGCTTTGGTATCAGATTTAGCTCTTTGAGTAATTTTACAGCTTCCCATGTGGCTATGCATCCACTTGCATCGTCATGTGCTCCGGTGCCTGCGTCCCACGAATCCGAATGACCGCCAATTGCTAAAATTTGGTCAGGGAATTCACTTCCTTTGACTTCGCCCATCACATTGTAGGACAATATATCGGGCAATGTTTCAGCTTCCATATATAGCTTGATTCTTGGTTTTATACCGCGATTTTGCAAACGCATAAGCAATTCGGCATCTTCGGGACTTATCGCAGCATGAGGGATTTTTTTGACCGAATCAACATAACCCATCATTCCTGTGTGTAGGTTGCGTGTTGTCGCCGGACTGACTGAACGGATAAGCGATGCTAATGCGCCGTATTGAGCGGCACGTATGGCACCATAAAAGCGATATTGAACTGATTGCCCGTAGCTAATGAATGGCTGGTTGAAAACTACGATTTTGCCGCTGATTTCTTTTTTGCGTCTTTCCAATTCGTCGAAGTCGCTCAGCACTATGACTTCCGCATTAATTCCCTCTTTTGGAGTTCCGATACTGCCACCAAGTCCGAATACGGGAATGTTTGCTTCGCGTGGGTGCAATAATGTACAATATTCATTCCCACGAACCCAATGTGGAACCATAACTTCATCTTTGCGGACATCCACGAAGCCATCTTTTTGGAATTCTTTTTCAACCCAATCAAGAGCGAGTTCGAGATTTTTCGAGCCGCTCAATCGCGGTCCGAATACATCGCAAAAATAGGCTAATCTGTCCCAAGATGAGCTGTCTTTCAGGGCTGCACTGATTATTTTATCGGCAACCGCAGCATATTTTTCAACAGGATTAAATTCCGAAGTTTGTGTATAAACTTTGGACTGAGCAATTATTGAAATGAAGACCGTGAGAAAGGCAAATCTGTAAAAATTTATCATGTATATTATTTAGCTATGATTATAAATTCTGTTCTTCGATTTTTGGCTCGTCCTTCGGGAGTTTCATTGGAAATTATGGGTTTCGACATTCCGAATCCACGATAGCGCAATCTGCGTTCTTCGATACCTCTTAATATCAAGGCATCGTAAACCGCTTGGGCACGGCGCTCAGACAATGCTTGGTTATATTCTTGAGTGCCAACGTTGTCAGTATGCCCATGAATATCAAATCGTAGCTTGGGCCAAGTGTACATTAAATCCACCAACTCATCTAAGGTAGGATAGGATTCGGGCTTGATTGTAGCACTATCAAAATCAAAAAATATCGGTCTGATGATTGTATCGGATAGCGATAGCCAACCGGATGAATCGTAAAATCCATCACCAATTAACGAATCCACTCTTCCGGGTACATTCAATCCCGAATACACATGATGATAGCCCCAGTAAACCGGTGGAGTGTATGTAATGCGATAATGATAGCGCAAACTCAAATAAATATCGCGAAAAATGTCAATCAATTGCTCTTTAGTGTAGGCTTTGTAATATTTCCCACCTGTATATTGAGCCAATTGCTTCATGCTTTCGTCTTTCGAGTAACCAAAAGCAACACAGAAAACGTGGATTTTCTCACGATTTGCTCTTTTAATCAGCGAATCAATACTTGCTTTGGAATAATTATCATCACCATCAGAAAGCACTACAACTACTCGTGGGTCTTCGATTGGAGTATCTTTCAATATATCGTAACTCGACCAAACTGCATCCCGCATAGCACTAAATAGCCCAATTCCACGACGGTAATTTGAGCGATACAAAGCCAAAATTTCCGATGTGTCCTTCATCAATGGCACTTTGACGTCAATCTCTTTGTTGAATGTTGCTAATGCAATTCTATCCACATCGAATTTCATAGACACAAATAACTCTGTACCTACGAAAATCGCATCGAGAATTGCATCCATAGAGCCGCTGTAATCAACCGATAAAACTAAATTATAAGCAATTGAATCATTGGCACCGTATTCTCGAACAGTGAATTCCGGAATTGTTTCTTTACGAATGTTGTAATGCTTGCCCAATTCTTCGCGTAACGAAGTAAAGTAGGTTATATTCGGGTCTTTTCGGTAAGGGTCGCCCATATTTGTAATGAAATAACCCGAAGAATCAAATACTCGTGCTATCAATCTTATTTCTTTTGGGTAATCTTCAGGCTCGACGCGATAAATATCATAGATTAATTTGTTTGGGTCGGCGGAATCAATCGGCAATGTGCCTTTCAGGTAGATTTCTTTTTTTGATGTGTCAATCAATCCGTATTCAACATCCATTTCCCAGATTTCTTGCTGCAAAGCAAACCCTGTCTTTCGGGGTGTTGAACAAGAATAAACAGCAAATGCAATCAGCACTGAAGCCAATATCAGAAAAGCTGTGTTTATAGTGATTTTGTTTTCCATCAATATTTTTTATATCCCATGATTATTCCGTCGCCTACGGGTACAATACAAGTGAAATAATTATCTCGAGTCCTGAAATATTCGTTGAAACTTCTGATTGATTTTACATCATCAGGGTTTCGTTCAGGCTTCGAATCCAAAATAAATCCAAATGCAAAAGCATTGTCTGCCGCAAAGATTCCACCTATTTTTATTTTGGGTGTTATATTATTCAAATAATATAAATATGACGGCTTATCTGCATCAACAAAGACGAAATCAAATTGATTTTGGGTACGATATTCCTTAACAAAATTTTTGCCATCAGCTAAAACAACTTCAATTTTGTTTGCCAAACCTGACTCCAACACCATTTTGCAGGCGAATTCATAATGTTTTGGCTCATTTTCGACAGTGATTATTTTGCCGTCATCAGGCAAAGCTCTCGCCATTGTGATAGCTGAATAAGCTCCCAAAGTACCGATTTCGAGAACGTGTTTTGCATTGACTGAATGCAACAAAAACTGCATAAATTTCCCTTGCTCGGGAGAAATCGAAATAGGGGGTAACCCGGCTTCTTTTGCCTTAATCTGTAATTCTGCCAAAAATTCGTCTTCTGACGAGAAATTATCCTTCAAATAAGCGAAAAGTCTGTCGTCAACAATTGTTGCTCTGTTTGACATAAATTTTATCTATACCTCAAATTTATCAAAATTATGGTCTCGTGCCCAATCGCAAATTCACGTTTACACCGTGGTCTTTGACCATATTCAAAAATATTCCTAAGTTTTTGACTGTAGAATCCAACTGCATAGCAAGTTCCTTGTCGTAAATAATTTTATTCACAAATCCATCGCCACTTTTTATCTCAGTCACAACTAAATTCAAATTGTCAATCAAACCTCTTGCGTCAAACATTACTGAGTCTGCTCCGGCAATAAAACCGCGGGCATCGGTAATGGTTTTTTGCAAATCGTCAACTATATTATTAATTTTGGGACTATTGGTTTCAACTGCCCTTTTCAATTCCGATGTCAGATAATTTATATCATTCAAAGATTTTTGGAGTGATGCGCGATTAACTGCGAAAAATTCATTCAGATTGGTGCTCAATTCCTCAGCATTGCTAATAGTTTTCTTGACGCCTGAGATGAATTTTTCATCGGAAGTAATCGTAGAAATATTCGATGAAATTGTATCCAAGTTCCGAATCAAATTGATTGCATCGCTGCTGACTTCGCCGATGATGGCAACAAGTTCAGACAAATCCGGTGGTGTTTTGCCGGGCATTTCATTTGCAAGATTAAATGGAGTTCCCGAACTCCCGGGGCTTATCTCAATTTTCTTGCCACCTGTGATTTCGAGCAAAGTGATTTTTGCAACTGCGTCACTCATAATGTCTTGTGGATTTCCCAACTCCACAAAAATCAATACTGAGCCTTGGTCATTGCGTACTTCGCGTACTGTGCCACGTTTAACGCCGTTTACAACTACGGGCTCTGCTATTTGAATTCCCGCCGAATTTGGGAATCTAATTTTAAATAGTTGAGATTTCGGCGTTATTGATAAGTTTTTGCCGAATGTAAAACCCAAAACTATAAGAATTACTGCAAGTAAAGTAACTGCACCGACTTGAATTTCTTTTGAACGATTGTTTTTCATTTTTGGTAACCGCTCATAAAGCGGCATTTGTATTAAAAGGGTATATCTTGGCTTTTACCCGAAAAAAAGTTGTCATCATCAAATGCGTCATTATAATCGCTATCATCAAAGGTGATACCCGATTCTTCTCCATTGAATCCGTCATTGTTCGAATAGTCGCGTCCGTCAAATTTGTCCTTTTTGTTGTCCAAAAGCAACATGCTTTCGGCAAGAATTTCAACTACATGCTTTTTCTGCAAGCCCTTGTCGTCAATTGTCCGAGTTTGCAATCTACCTTCTATATATATTCTCGACCCTTTTTTCACGAGTCTGTTTATTACCTCTGCAAGTCCTCTCCAAGCAACAACTGTATGCCAATCAGTATGTTCTTTCATCGAGCCTTCTCGGTCTTTCCAAGTTTCAGAAGTAGCTATTCTGAATGATGTAACCGGAATGCCGCTTGGGGTGTGCTTCAACTCAGGGTCTCTACCCACATTTCCAATTAACATGACTTTGTTAAGTGTTCTCGACATATTTTACTCCTTCGCTATTATTACAATTTTCAACGTCTTTTGTCAATTTCCGTTTTTTCCAATTCCAAATATAAAAATTACAGACTATACAAAAAAAATAATTTTCCAACATTACATCGGAAAATTATCTTTTCTTGAAATTTTTGAACAATTATTCTTGATTTAAGTCGAAGTTTATTCTTTTTGCTACTTCATTTACAATTTTTTCATCGGAATAGTATCCTGATTGAATTCTTTCGAGGATTGGTTTCAACTTCAGCATTTCTTCCGAAAGTTGAAGAGTATCAGTTTGCATCTTGTTATCTGATTTTTTGATGATTGCATCATCACTTTTTTTCTTTACATCAACATCTTTCGAATAGATACTGATATTAGAAGCTGCAATTTTATTTATGTTCATGATTTCCTCTACTTAGAATATATAAGTAATGATTTTTGTTTCATTTGATTTTTCAATTCTCTATTCATTTGATTTGTGATGTCTGTGAGCATTTTTATATTATCTTTTTCAAGATTCTGTATTTCCATCATTTCACCATTCCAATCTTCAAGGTTATTTGCAATTAATTCCTTAACATTTTCATCTTTCAACATCGAATCTAATTTATCTAATGATTTTTGTCGGTAATCGTAAATTTGGTTAACTGACTTAGGGTCAACCTCATTGGAATTTAGCTGATTTCCTATTTCTAATGATTTCTGCTTAATATCTTTTAGAACCGAGAACAACTCAGACTTTTGCATCAGCTACGCTCCCATTACCCATAGCCCCCGCTACAATTCTCGCAATTTTCAAAGTGATGTCTGGTGGTAATTGTCTTACAACTTCGTTTGTTTCACTATCTATTAATTTCATAATCATACGTTTCAAATCTTTGTCCATCGAAAACTCAATGGCTAAATTTGCATCTTTGAGTATATCTTGAAATTTATCGGCTAAATCATTGTAATTGACTTTGTTCTCTTCAATTTTATTGGATTTACCGGTATTAAAATTGCCTGCCGAGTTTATGTCCATATCACGTGCATAGACAACAGGGGTTTTACGAGAATCGAGGTCAATTCTTGCTTCGATAGCACTGAAGCTTTCGATCACTATTGCGGGTAATCCTGAAATTGCGCTGACCATAATTGCCTCCTGTTTATTAAATGATTGTTAATGATTTATAATAATGCATTATAGCCGCTATTTAGACTATCGGTATTGAAAGTGCCCAATAGACTGTATTGAGATTCGGCTTTGTAAAGAGATTCCAAGTAAACCTTGTATTGCTTCCGCAAATTATCTGCTTGTGTGTCTATTCTGGACTGTAACTCTGTGTTTCTTTTCTTTGCTAACTCAATTTGCGAATCTAATGATGAGGTACGACTTCTTATAAGTCCGTCATCACCTTTGAATTTTTCAACGGCAGATTCGAGTTTAGCAATGAAAGCATTTTCACCAATGAATAAGTTGGCTACTTGTTCCGGGTCTTTTTCAAGTAATTCTTTAAGTTTAGTTGTATTCGTGAGTGATAGGGTCCCGTTACTTTCAACTTTGATACCGATATCCGATAAGAATCTTGCGACTCCTTCTTCTGCGTTAGGTACTTGATTCGAATTGGCTGTATCTCGCAATGTGTAGATCAAACTTGATATTGCCGAATCTGAGCGTCGTATCGTTTTGTCTTGACCAGCTAATGATAACAATTCGTTAAATGCAGTCAATAATGGTCTGATGAAATCTTCTACTGCTTTTGTATTAACTTCAGTTTTCAAACTTATTGGGTTTGCATCGGCTTCTTGAACTTTCAGTAAATTGAATGTTATGCCATCTATCACATCATCAATATTATTTGTTCCGCGTGTAATAGAGATACCATTTAGTTCAAATTTCGAATCTAAATCGTTATAATTAACAATTTTGAAACCGGCTGATGCTTCGTTTGATAATATGCGCGTTTCTGTTCCTGCACCTAATGCTACTTTATCTAAGCCGATTTTGGCAAATACATCTGAATCATTGAAATCAATGCTGTTTTCAGCTCCACTTTTTGTTGACGAAAATGAAATACGTCCGGTAGAAGTAGAATCTTTGACAAATGTAGCATTGAGTGCTAAATCTTCGTTTTCATTTACAGCAGCTACTATCTTTCGCATAGCTTGTTCGTTAGTTTCCGTGCCGTCAAATTCGACATTTACCGGAACAGTTTCGCCATTGACTACAAATCCTAATGATTTAGAACCGGCTGATTCGCCAAACGTACCCGAAAGTGATAATCTTGAGGATATAAGTAAATCATTTGAAGCCAATCGTTCAACTTTTGCGAAATAATTATTCAGTTGCGATGTGCCTTTAGAGCTAGCCGAAATGAACGTTGCATCCGATGATATGACGCTCTTGGCATTAAATTTATCTAAAATATCTGAACCTGAGAATTTATCCAACTGAGTAACAATGTTATTCAGTCTGCCGTTAAGAGCATTGAAAAAGCTACGACGTGATTCTAACTGATTTTGCTTGCTTTGAAGTTGATTAACTTTAGGCTGTTGCGTTCTAACGTACGCATCAACCAGCAAATCCAATTGATTGCCGCCACTTGATACAACACTTGATAACTCTGCCATAATAATATCCTCTATTCGAGATTAAATGCTTTTGCCCATGAACTTCGCAGTTCGGAAATAATTTCATAAGATTCGTCGTGCTTTTTCTGGAATATACATCTCTGACAATATTCGTATAAACGATATAGTCTCGTAGATGTTTCTTCATATTCAAAATTGAGTGAACCCATGAGTTCGACAAGAATCTTACTCATTTTGCTCGTATCTTGTTTCCTATTGCTAAGCAAAAACAAATCATACATCTTGAGTATGAGTTTTTCTTTGCTCCAAGAAAGCACTTCTTGTTCGAGGTAAGGAGGAATCTTCTTATCCTTACCAGTACCATAAACCTTGCTTGCAGCTATTTTTTGCATTTCTGACGACATAAAAAACCACCTAAATTATTAAAAAACTAATCGAAAGACGAGATGTATCCCGTCTTCCGATGCTAATTTCGTGCCAATCGTCTTAATGTCAGCTCAGATTATCTGAATAACTGTAAGAACGACTGAGGATTTTGATTAGCCTGAGCCAATGATATCAAAGAAGACTGTTGCAAGAACTGAGATTTAATCAATTCGAGCTGTTCAGTAGCAACGTCAGCGTCTTCAATTCTCGAAATTGCGGCATTATAGTTAGTAATCTGAGAAGTGAGCAAGCTTTCTTGCGAATTCAATCTCACTTCGATACCGCCGATATAAGAAGCTACTTTGTTGACGTTATCAATTGCTTGTGAAAGACTTTGGAGCGTAGTATTAATATTAGCTTCGGAGAAGATACCTAAGTCACTTGTACTGATACTATCCAAATCTTCTAATGTCAAACCTTCTACACCGGCAAAATTGCTTGTTACTCCACCTACAGCTGCTAGTGCATCACTTGTAGCATTCAAGTTGAAATCATTTGAAGCACCACCGGTAATATTGTAATCTGCGTTGTCAGTAGAAATATTAACTTCTAATTCTAACAATGTGTTATCTGCATAAAATCCAACTGTCCAGTCACCTGTATAAGCACCTTGCAACAATTGTTTTCCACCGAATACAGTAGAATCTGTAATAAACTGAATCTGTTGAGCCAAACGATATGCTCCTTTTGCAAGTGCAACTTTTTCGTCTGTACCCAATGCACCTGAAGAAGCTGTTGCTGCAGATGTCTTAATTTCGTTGATCAATCCTTGAATGTTATCAAGTGCATCTTGAGCAATTGCTGTCACGTTTTTCGCTTCACCAACAGCATTTAAAGCTGATTTCAATGATGAATTTCTTGCCGCTAAGGCACGTGATGTGATATAACCCGCCACATCATCCGATGCTGCATTGATTCTTTTACCTGTTGATAATCTCAACTGGCGTAAAGCAATATTGTTATTAGCTGCTAATAATGAGTTATAAGCATTTTCAGCAGGGATATTGGTTCTGATTTTTGAACCACCCGAGATAGCTACTGGCATAATAAACCTCCATGTAATTAATTCGTATCTTGGGCTTCCTGCCGATTGTTAATTTCTTCCTCTTGTCAATATATCGGATATGTATTTCGAAACTTTAATTTTTTTTTTATTTTTCTAAACTTTTTTCAATTGTGATTCCATTCAAGCTCAAATCTTCTTCAGAATTATTTTGGAGAATTACATATTCGCTCAATGTAAGCTCACTTTTGATGTATGTTTTGGGGTTGCAATCTAGCTCTATTATGATTGATTGACCTTCGCTGACGATTTTCAAATAATTCAAACCGTGTTTGTTTCTGCAATAATTATCGGTCAAGTTATGTTTTTTTTCAGCTATTAGTTTGTCATTTTCGTAAATTTTCATATCTCTATCGCTGATTTCTATCCGAACTCCGGTCTTCTCGTCAAATTCATGCCTAACTGTTCGCAAATATACATTAAACGAATTTGAACCAGAACTTAAAAAATTTGTTTGGAAAGTTAAATTTGTCAATTCTTGTTTGCGAATTGAAGTGATTCCACCGGGTTTTATTATTATTGAATTCTTATCAATTTTTTCGATTTTTTCAAAATGCGATAATATCACTCCGTCCAAAAATTTGTTATTTTCAGTTGACATTAACTCATATCTGTACGGATTGCATGATGATAGCAAACCCACGTTAATTAGCAATATGATGGTTATGGTTCTCATCTATTATATCTCAATTCTTGCGGGAAAAATATTCTGTCCATGAAGCTGACGCCAAATCCGATATAGAAATTGCTAAACGTCAGACTGTTTCCATAAGCTATAGCGATATTATCTCCCAAATTACTATTGTCGAAGCAGTTTATATACCCAAAGTTGAAATGTACATTCAGCTTATCGCTTACTCTAAGATTAACTTTATTATTCAAATTTATATAGCTCGAAGGGTAGTAGCCAAGCTCTATTGATGGTTCGGCTGATAGTTCGTCATCAATTAATACTTGCCAATATCCGAATCGAATCGGCAAAACTGAGATAGCGTATTCGTCCAACCCTGTAACCATGAAATTCATAAGGGAGGTGCCGGCGAAAAAGTTTAGATTCAAAAACGGTAAAGAAATTGAAGCATTGGCTACTTTTATCTGCAATCCTTTAAAAGTTGAAGCCTCGTCGCTACCACGGTCGTTAAATGCAGAATTTTTTGCGGCTGACATCAGCATAGAAAATTGAACCAAGCCAACATCCCAAGAGGAATGTTCGTGTTCTTTCCATTCAATTTCCGTTTCTTCTGCTTTGTTAATGAAATCCAAGACTGATACACCGATTCCAAAATAAGGGAAAATTGGAGTTTGTGCCTCTGAAGTGAAATCATTTCCCTTGATTTGAGGTGATAACTTTGAATTATACCCCATTGCAATACCCAAATAGGTTCTGAAATTTATTCCGCCAATAGAGCCTATATCTAAACTTCCCGACAAATTAAGGTAGGTAGAAGGGTATAATCCAATTCCGAGTGAAGGAGTGAAAGTAATATATGGTATTGCATCTCGCAAGAAAAATCGCTTTCTGACATAAATTGGAGCAACTGCAAATAACATTTCTTCGCCCTTTGCACTTGGCAGAATAAATTCAACCATACTTGTACCAATACTCCAGCCATGTGCATCCCTGAACCAACGAAGTCTCCATTCAAAAATACCGACACGATATAACCCGCCTGCAAAAAGGGAGGAATTTTCGCCTCGATAATCATTGCTTAATTTCTCGAAATCCGGAAAAACGCCGAATAAACCTACTCCTAATTTGTTTGTTGAAGAACTCCCAATCAGTCCAACTCCTTCAAATAATCCGGCTCTGATAAAATTTGGGTATTCACGTTCTTTTTCGTAATTCAATAAATCAATTTCATTTGTGATAGTTGTTACTTTCGATGATGGATAAACAGTACCGTTATCACGGTTGCCGGGGTGATTTATGTTTTTTTCAGTTACTACTGTATCTCTCAAAATATCCGAAAACGAATCTTTTTCAACTCGTGTTAGCGTCGTGCAACTTGCTAATCCCACCAATGTTCCTAAAATTAAATACAGCAGAGTATTCTTAATATTTTTCATATTGCTGTTACATTAAGTTCAACAAATTGACACAACTTCGCTCTTAATTTATCGCCGGATACAATTTGCCCGACTCCTTCAGGAGTGCCTGTGAATATAATATCTCCTGCTCGCAAACCAAAAACATTCGACAAAAAAGCTACTAATTCACCAACGCTTCGTTCCATATCTTTTGTTGTGCCGGATTGTCTAAGCTCTTCATTAATCCATAATTCTAATTCAAAATCAGGGATTGATTTAAACTGTGAAGCAGGTAAAATTTTTGAAATTGGAGCTGAGTTTCTGAATCCTTTTGCGATTGCCCAAGGCTTGCCCTCGCTCTTAGCTTTGTTTTGAATATCGCGCAGTGTGATATCAATTCCCACTCCGTATCCTGCAATAACATCAATAGCTTCAGAAGCCTCAATATTGTCGCAATCTATTCCAATAACTACTACAAGTTCGACTTCATGATGAATGTTAGCAGAAAATTTCGGCAATACAATTATATCACCATCATTTACCAAAGACGAAGGCGGTTTGATAAATACAGTTGGTTCTGGTGATACTTGCGAGCCCATTTCGGCAGCATGTTTGGCATAATTTTGACCGATACCATAGAATGTACCGGGTATCATTTCATATCCGTCGGTAAATTGTATTTTTTTTCTCATTTTCAACCTATCTACTTATTAATCGATTCTTCGTGTTGGTAAATCCGGCAAAATTACTTGATTACCACTTGGTTGGCTTGGTGATGCTTGAAAAGGCACCATCATAACTTTAATTTTCTCTTTTTGCAATTTAGTCAATGGATATGGTAAAGAAAATTCTTGAACTGAGTCAAGAGTTTTCTTATATGTAAAAGTCTTTTCACGATATGACAGACTCTGGTCTGCATATATTTTCGCCATAAGTTTGCCCCAAATTGGAGCTGCAGAACGCCCACCATAGCCTTCACTGCCGAGAACATCAAAAGTTATTCGCTTATCGTCAAAACCCAACCAAACACCGGCAACTAGTTGTGGAGTATAACCTACGAACCATGCATCTGCTGCGTCATTGGTTGTACCGGTTTTACCCGCTGCATCAACATCAGTAAAGACGCTTCTGATTGCTCTCGATGCTGTCCCTGCATTAACAACTCGTTCGAGCATATAAGTCATTTGGCGAGCAATTTCAGGTTCCATAGCTTTTTTCATATTTACAAATCTTGGTTTTTGTTTGATTACAGTACCGTTTTTATCTTCGATAACATTAAGATAATAAGGTGGGATATGGATACCATCATAAACAAATGAGCCATATGCCGAGGTCAATTCAAGTGGTTCGACGTCACCGCCAGCGCCTAATGAAATTGCGGGTACTGCTTGTAATGGTGTTGAAATACCCATCCTTCTCGATAAATTAACTACATCAGTAGGGTTGGTAATTGATGTTACCAATCTTGCAGATACTGTGTTTATTGATAATCTTAGGGCATCGGTCAATGAAGTCATTTCACCCGATTCGCAATTGCCTGTTCCGCTTGGTTCCCATAATTCCCCGGTTTCTGTTTTGAAACTGAAAGGTCCACATTCGACCTTTGATTCCGGTGTATAGCCGTTGTTCAATGCCATTGCATATATCATCGGTTTATAAGCAGAACCGGGTTGGCGGCTGATTTGTCTAGCATGGTTTAACGAGTATTTTGCCGATGGGTTTTCTCTCATAAATTTAGGTGATGCTCCAACCATTGCTAATATCGCTCCGTTTGCTGGGTCAATTACTACTAATCCTATTTGAATAGTACTCGTAATATTTTTAACCGAATCTATAAAATTTTTGCTTTTTAACAATCGTGCTTGTACTTTTGGCTTTTCTTTCGCATCAGCCGAGTTGTATTCGGCATTGTCATGTACTGCCTTGAGTAGCAATTCGTCTAATAATTTTTTATTTCTATTCCAATTCCACCTTTTGTTAAAACTTGCTTGTAATTCCTTCAGATGTTCTTCTACAGCTTCATTGACATATTGTTGTATTTTTGAATTGAGAGTAGTATGAATTATCAATCCATCACGATATAAATCATATTCTCGAAATGAATTGTCTCGAGATAAATCTTGGCGAATCATTTCCACAAAATGCGGTGCTGATTGGCTACCCAAATGAATGCGTTTTCTTTTACCTGTTTTATCTGTCAAAAATACATTTACAGCTTCTTTTCTTGCTTCAGCATGTTGAGAGCCTGTCAAATAACCTTGGTCATACATTAACTTAAGTACTAAATTTCGTCTGCGAAGTGCTTTTTCCGGGTGTTTTATCGGGTCATAATTTGAGGGTGCTTTCAACATCGCTACTAACAATGCACATTCTGCCGTTGTGAGTTCACTTGGCAATTTATCGAAAAAAGTCTGCGCAGCCACTTGGATTCCATATGCACCTCTGCCATAATTTACAGTATTGGTGTACATCTCCAAAATTTCTTCTTTTGTATAAGTTTGTTCGATTTTGATTGAAATAAACGCTTCGCGAATTTTCCTTTCAAATGTTATATCTTGATTGAGGAATAGATTTCTCGATAATTGCATCGTGATTGTAGATGCACCTTCTCGGTCACCATATATAAATCGCTTAGCAAAGGCATTTATGATTCTACCGGCATGAACTCCCCAGTGACTGAAAAATTTCTTGTCTTCGGTAGCTGTCAGTGCATTTATGAAGTCCTTAGGAATACTGTCATAAGTCATATTGATTCTACGGTCAATAAAAAAATGGTCTAAAAGAACACCATCTGAACTTAATATACGTGTTGCAAGATTGGTTTTCGGATTTTCCAATTGTTCAAGTGAAGGCAAACCATACGACACCACGTTTCGGATGTATATAGCCAATCCTATGGTGACAATAACCATTATCAAACATAACAATATCAATAGATGCAGGGGTTTCATATTCTATTTGTAAAATTTATCAATCATAACTCTTCGTAATCTTTTCCTATAAGTATCAATATTTTCGTTAGCCCTTCTTTCTAATTGTTCGCGTTCACCGGCAGAACGACCTACCAATATATTTCGCGGTACTTTTCTTTTCACTAATTGCTCAATTATGAACTCTACTCGTCGCCGACCTAATTGCATATTATACTCATCTGTTCCGATGTCATCTGTATGTCCGACGAGAATCACTTTGTCTATTTTATCAGGAGCGAGCAAAATATTCTCAGCAACCAAATCCAATTCTTCGTGCCAAGTTCTCGAAGTCTGATTTCCGTTACTGTCAAGAGTGTATTTGTAGGGATTCAGATATTCATCCAAAGGAAAATTAACTCGGATAGCTCCACTTTGCGGAAGGTAGAAATTCATTTCCTTCACCTCGTCGTTATTTCCGATTATCAATCTTTTGGTATCAAAATAATAACCATACTTTTGGGCTGTGATTTCATATTCTGTTTCAGTGAGCAACTTCATGCTATAAGCACCGCTTTTATCTGTAAAAAGTAATTGCTCGGGCTGCTTGTAAGGTACTTTTCTCAACACCATCATCACAGAATCGAGCATTATATTTGTATGTGCATCAAATACTCTACCTTTGACGATAATTTCCTTTTTCACCAAAATTTCAGGCTTAGGTGGCTCAATTATATCAGGGGATTTCATTGCAGTATCTTTAGTTAGAGCCTCGCTAATTTCAGCTTCTTCATGATAAAAGGCATCCGGTGCTGTATAATCACTTACTTTATATTTGACCCAAATATTGAATACTTGTTTCTTGAATTCTCTAATATTTTGGTTAGAGGAATAATAAAAAGCAGAATCTTTATTTGAATATATCATTGGTGCAATTTCGTCATGAATAGTATTGATAGGCTTGCCCAAATTTATTGCTTTCGAGAACAAGTCGTCGAAATTGCGCTTTCCGGCTTTGATTTCAGAACAAAAATCGGGGGATAAATTACTTAAAAACAAATCATAACCGCCGACATTATCCCGACCATTTGAGGCGAATAGCATAAAATTCCCTTTCGGGTCTATGAATGGAGTAAGCTCATCACAATCCGAATTAACGTTTCGTCCAATATTGATTGGTGCAGAGAAATTGCCGTTCGACTTTTTCACACTCATTACAATGTCAGTACCGCCGTAACTCGTATCATGATTAGAAGCAAATATTAGTACTTCGCCATTACAAGCTCCGCAAGGCTGCGAAAGCCAATGCCCATCAGGAACGAAACCATCAAATTGAATAATCTCAGCATTGTTGATATTATTGTTATAATTGGAGCTTGTATATATGCGTGATTCGCCAAAATCCATTCCCAAAGGTGATTTGGCAAATACTATTAAATTATCGTCAAATCCCGGAAATCCAATATTGGTATTAGTATCGGCGATTTCTTTGCCACTTGTTTGGAAATTATTCACTGCAACTCTGTTTAGAGGTAGTACAGAATGAGTTATCGAATTTGCTCTTGTCAGAAAAGCATTGCCAATTTTATCAAATGAAATCGCATATTCGTTTGCTTCAGTAAGAATACCTTTTACAGTTTCGATTCTGAAGCAATATCCATTCCGCTCGAAATAGGCTTTCGATGTGTCATCGCTTGCTACTTTTAAATATGGTTCAGGTGTGCAAAACGCAGTATCAATAGGGCAATCGGGTACAATCAGTTTCGAGTGATGTATCATACAAGAACTGACTGCGAATGACAAAAATATAAATATAGCAATTTTCAATTAAAATTCCGTTTTACTCTTCTACAAATTTACAAGGAATTTCGATAGCTTTTGCTAATATTTTCAAATATTCAACTCTCGGTATTTCAATTGCACCAAGTGATTGAGTGTGATGATTGATATACTGCGTATCAAGGAGAATAAAATTTCTTTCCTTAATATAATTAACAAGGTAGTAGAAAGCTGTTTTTGACGCATTTGGCACTAAATTGAACATTGATTCGCCAAAAAATGCTGCTCCTATAGATACTCCGTATAATCCACCAACAAGTTTGCCTTCAAGCCAACTCTCGATAGAATAAGCATAACCCAATTCATTCAACTGAGTGAAAGAATTGATGATTTCTTCAGAAATCCAAGTATCTTCTCTATCTGCACACTTTTTGATTACTTCTGCGAATGCAGCATTGACTGTAAATTTGAAGTCCGTCTTTTTCATGCTTTGTTTGAGTGAACGCGGCAGTTTTATTTTATCCAAAGGGAATATGGCTCTCGGGTCAGGCGAATGCCAATAAATATTGCCGTCATAAGAATCAGCCATAGGAAAATAACCTTCCTTGTAAGCTCTTATGAGTAATTCGGGTCCAAAAAAAATCATGATTTATATTTACTTCAACTAATAATCGAGTGTTGGTTTGCCAATTTCTAAAAAATTATTTTGCAGCTTGCATTTTAGCATAATCATCTAAGAATTTTTGCAAACCGGAATCTGTTAGCGGATGATTTAGTGATTGAATCAATACATTGTATGGCACTGTTGCAATATCGGCGCCTGCTTTTGCAGATTGAGTAATATGAATAGGATGTCTGATTGAAGCAGAAATTATTTCGGATTCATAACCTTGCACATCCCAAATCTCGCAAATTTCGTCAAGAACTGCATTGCTATCCATTGCAATATCGTCTAATCTACCCATAAATACAGACACATAAGCTGCTCCGGCATTAGCGGCTGCAATAGCTTGAGTCGGGCTAAACACCAAAGTTACGTTTGTAGGGATTTCCTCTTTGTATAATTCATTGACTGCCGAAAGTCCTGCAGGAATCATCGGGATTTTGATAACTGCATCAGGAAACCAACTCAAGATGTCGTGAGCTTCGCGAAGCATTCCTTTTGTATCGGTAGCAATAACTTCCACCGATAGATGTCCGCCTACGAGAGCGTGAATTTCCAAAATTCTTTCTTTTACATCTACGCTTGGGTCTTCCTTTGCCAGAAGTGAAGGGTTAGTCGTAACGCCTGAAATTATTCCAAGGCTTGCTGCATGTCTGATATGCGTTATATTCGCTGAATCTACGTAAAGTTCCATTTTTGTTCCTTTTTTGATAATAATGAATACAAATGTAAGGATTTAATCATAAATCATAACAAGCTATAATTTATTAGACTCAAATCATAAAAAATATTTTTGAAGATTAGTATCAGGAAATAGAAAATCATATTATATTTATATAATTATTATTTGCTTAACATAAAAATTTATTTCAGAAGATTAAAATTAATTTTTAGGCATAAATTTATAGAAATTGAGAATCATAATTTTTATTCATTTATATCTTAGGGAGTCTATGAAAAGAATCTGCTTTACTATTTTGCTGATTGCATTAATCGGCATTTCGACAGTTCAGTCCCAGCAACTTTATTCATGGGGCTATAATTATGCAGGCGAAACCGGAAATGGAAATTCACTTTCTCCTGTGCAAACAAGCGCTGCCACTGATTGGGAAATTGTTAGTGGGGGTACATATTCTGGAGTGGCTGTCAAAACAGACGGTACTCTTTGGACTTGGGGGCAAAATACTGTTGGGGAATTAGGAGATAATTCCTCGTCAACTACCTGGAGATACCTTCCTGCTCAAGTGGGTTCAGCAACTGATTGGAAATTCGTCACGGCTGCTTTGCATGGTTGGCATAATTTAGCAATCAAAACTAACGGGACTCTATGGGCATGGGGTAATAACAGTCGTAGAGGTCTTGGAGATGGTACAACGATTAATAGGTTTGCGCCTGTTCAAATCGGTTTAGCAACAGATTGGGAATATATTCAAGCAGGTGATATTTATTCAGTTGCTTTAAAAAACAACGGTACCCTGTGGGCTTGGGGTTATAATTTTGATGGGCAAGTTGGGAATGGAGCAAATAGTGACGTTGTCTCGCCATTACAAATCGGAACAGCAACTGATTGGGCGACAATTGCTTGCGGTGTCAGACATACTCTTGCAATAAAAGATGACGGCACACTTTGGGCTTGGGGTTTGAATGATTTCGGACAATTAGGCACAGGTGATAAATTAAGTAAGAATGTACCAACTAAAATTGGAACAGATACTGATTGGTTATTTGTTTCAGGCGGAAGAGGACACACTATTGCAATCAAAACTGATGGTACAATTTGGGCTTGGGGTTCGAATGAATATGGACAATTGGGCGATGGAACCCTTGTGGATAAACTTACACCAACAATGATAGGTACAGACAATGATTGGGTAAAAATAAACTCCGGTGGTTGGCATTCTTTTTTCCAAAAATCTGACGGCACATTATGGGGGTGTGGGCTAAATGGTGATGGTCGTGTTGGTATAGGAACCACTATAAACCAAGATGAACTTGTCAAAATATCAAATGATACTGACTGGGATGTTTTTGACGGGCGTGGGTGGCATTCGCTTGCTATTAAAACTGATGGTACATTTTGGGCTTGGGGTGCTAATTATCAAGGACAATTAGGCTGGACTGACATTAGAATTCCGGCTATGGTCGGTAGCGATGATGATTGGTCGAGTGTTACAGGCGGATATAGTTCATCTATGGCAAAAAAAACAGATGGAACTATATGGGCTTGGGGGCACAATGATTATGGTCAAATTGGTGACGGAACTGTCATCGCAAAAGGCACTCCTACCAAAGTAGGAAATGCAAATAATTGGAACTATATATCAGGGCAAGGGTATTTTAATACCGCTACTCGTACCGACGGTACATTATGGGCTTGGGGAGATAATAGTTCCGGGCAAATAGGCGACGGGACAACTGATCTGGCAGATTCACCAACTCAAGTAGGTGAAGATACTGATTGGGCTTGTGTTTCTCATGGTTCAACGCATACAATGGCTATCAAAAGAGATGGTACTTTATGGGGATGGGGAGATAACTCAAATCATAGATTAGGCACAGGAGACCTCGTGAATCACCTCGAACCTACTCAAATTGGAACAGATGCTGATTGGGTTTTTATCGCTTCGGGAATTGCTTTTAATTTGGCTATCAAAGCCGATGGTAGTCTCTGGTCGTGGGGCTCTAATCTGAACGGACAACTTGGACTCGGTCATACCTCTGAAGGACAAACCCCGGCTCGTGTAGGTAGTGATAATGATTGGAAATCCGTCTCTTGTGGGCACCGACACACAGTTGCAATTAAAAATGATGGCTCAATTTGGGCATGGGGTTTGAATGAATTCGGGCAGCTTGGCAGAGGTAATTTTTCAAATTCAACTGTTCCGGTCAGAATTGGTTCCGCTAATGATTGGTATTACATCCAAGCCGCTTATAGACATACTCTTGCTATCAAAAGCAACGGCACTTTGTGGGCTTGGGGATATAACGTTTACGGGTCATTAGGCTTGGGGGATAACGTTAACAGAACTAGCCCTGTACAAGTTGGAAATTTGACTGACTGGTCTTCAGTCGCAACAAGTACATATATACATTCACTCGCTATTTTGGGAACGGAAATTAATGACATTGCTGTATTGATTTCACCCGCAGATGAAGCGGTAAATGTTGAATCACCTGTGTTAAATTGGCTAACTGTTGATAATTCAAACTATTATAACGTCCAAGTTTCAACAACTGTAAATTTTTCTAATATTCAAATTGAAAAGACAATACCATCAACAGTTCTTCCGCTTATAGGACTAAGTCCGAATACAAAATACTTTTGGCGAGTCAGAGGAATGAACAATGCAGTTACGACTGATTGGTCGGACATTTGGGAGTTCACAACAGCCGCAGATGAAGATGGGCAAACTTTGTCCCTCAGTAGTGGTTGGAATATGATTTCTACTTTCATCGAGCCTGATGACCCGAATATGGAATTTTTGTTCGATGCTATCAAAGATGACATCGCTATCGTAAAAAATAATCTTGGTGAAGTTTATATACCGGCATTTGAAATTAATCAAATTGGAGATTGGGATGTCAATCAAGCATATCAAGTATATATAGCTCAAAATGCCCAAATGACAATTAACGGCACAAAAGTCAAACCCGACAGCACCTACGTCAACCTGAACGCAGGTTGGAACATGATTTCATATCTCAGAGACTCCCCGATGGATATTCAAGTAGCTTTGGCAACTTTAATAAATGACGATGCATTAATAATTGCAAAAGATAATCTCGGTAATGTTTTTATTCCTCAATTTGAGATTAATAATATTGGTGATATGCTTCCCGGTCAAGGCTATCAAATATATTTGTTTAAAAATTCGATGCTTCTTTATCCACAAAACTAAAATATTTTGTCTCAGAATATCTAAAACTCTCGAATATAATTCGAGAGTTTTTTTTATATGTAGATTTTTAAATTCTATGTGTAAATATCTTATAAATATTGTATTTATGTAATGTTAGTTGAGATTAAATTAACACAAAGTTAACTCAATATTTATACTATATTCAATCTATAAGGCGACCTTTGTACATGTTTGTTCAAGCTAAAGGAATTTTGTAATGAGTACTTTTAAAGTAAATTCGTATTTTATGGTATTTATGATATGTATGTTTTTTATTACACCTAATATTTATGCACAATCCGGCGGTACAATCACCGGTAAGGTCATTGACGCCGAATCCGGAGAAGTTCTCCGGAGAGCCACCGTTATGGTTGTTGGCACAAATATGGGTGCTTATTCTGATGTGAAGGGTGAATTCAGACTGAAAGATGTCGCGCCCGGTACTTACAATCTCAGATTCTCATACGTCGGTTATATGCCGAAAGAAGTTATAGGTATTGTTGTTAAAGCTGGCGATGTTATCAATCTTAACATTACCTTGGAATTTGAGAGCAAGTTAAAAGATGAAATCGTTGTCGAAGCTCGCAGAGTATTTGACAACGAAGCTGCAATTTTGGCTCAAAGAAAAAATGCTTCTCAAGTCAGCGATGGTTTGAGTAGTGAGCAAATGAGCAAGTTGCCCGATTCAGATGCAGGGCAATCACTCAAACGTGTTTCGGGCGTCACATTAGTAAACAATAAGCACATTTTTGTTCGTGGTGTAAGCGAAAGATATAGCAATACAACATTGAATGGGGCAGGACTTGCATCAACTGAACCTGACAAAAAATCATTTTCGTTCGATATGTTCCCTACCGAATTTTTGCAAAATGTAAATGTGACAAAGTCATTTACTCCGGATTTGCCGGGCAACTTTGCCGGTGGATTAGTACAGTTGAATACTGTTGATTTTCCTAATGGCAGAAGTTTCAAAATCTCTTTGTCATCAAATGTTAATACTAATGTTACTCTCAAAGAAAACAAATTTATCAGCTCAACACGCAGTTCAACTGATTGGTTTGCCAAAGATGATGGTTTGAGAGCATTACCAAGTAATGTACCCGGAAGCAGACTTGAATTTAATGATTTGCAAAATCGTGCTCGTAATCCATTTGATACTACAGGTGCAAGGAGCCAATACGAAGCAGTTTCAAAATCTTTCAATTCGGATTTGTACAAAAGAGAAGAAAATACTATTGGACCATTTGATAATCGTTCATTCGGTTTGTCATATACAGATTTATTCAAAATTGGCGGTGATGATTTGGGTGTAATAGCCAATTTGACTTACGGAAGTTCAAATTCAATCAACAACGTACAGCGAAATGGTTATTTAGCTCAATTCGATACATTATATACAACTAATGGTTCAGTTTCGGAAACCAATTATAGCGCCGGTGGTCTATTCAACTTAGCATATAAACTTGGTGCTGACCATGTATTGAACTTCAAAAATGTTTTTAATCGCTCCGCTGACGATGAAATTTTGATGCTCGAAGGCAAGGACATTGGATACCAATATTTTGAATATAAAAATTATTCATATCATTTTGTCCAAAAGTGGTTCTATTCCGGTTCTTTCGGTGGTGAACACAATTTGGGATTATTGAATTCTTTACTTGATTGGCGAGTAGGATACTCTACTTCAGAACGTGATGAACCTGACTTTAGAAGGTTGAAATTTTCTCGGAGTATAGCGGATTTGGAATTCGACCCTAATACACCATTCCGCCCGGAATTGACCGGAACAATGCAAGGTGATGGTGCAAGGCTTGGAAGATTTTTCTCTGCACTTATTGATGACGTTTATTCAGGTAGCGTAAATATGACAATTCCTGTAGGAATTTCAAAAATAAAATTCGGATTCTTAGGTGAGAACAGAAAACGTGATTTCAATGCTCGTTCTTTCACAATCATTAACCCTACAAATCTTGATGAAGATGTTGATGAAATTACTTCCGAATATAATAATCCTGAAATGATTTTTGCTCAAGAGAACTTTCGATACCAAGGTGGTTTCTTAATGGGTGAAGAATCTGGCTTGAGTGATAGTTACGATGCAAGTGAAGAACTTTACGCAGCTTATATTATGGCTGATATACCCTTCTCAATATCTTTTGGTAAAACACCTGAATTCTTTAGAATAATTTTTGGCGCTCGGTACGAGGACCACACACAACGTCTAAACAGTTTCAGTAAAAGTGACATACCTGTAAATGTTAATGAATCTCGACAAGATATATTGCCATCTATCAATTTCATTTATCAAGTTACCAAGAATGCAAACATTCGTATGTCAGCAACACAAACTGTAGCTCGTCCGGAGTTTCGTGAAATTGCTCCATTTACGTTCTATGACTATCTTCAACAAGCCAACGTACAAGGCAATCCAAATTTAGTTCGCTCTTTAATTCAAAATTATGATTTGAGATTCGAATATTTCCCTACAGGTGGAGAAGTTGCTTCAATTAGTTTGTTCTACAAAAATTTCGAAAACGCTATCGAAGAAACGATTTTCCCGGAACAAAGTGAATTGACACGAAGCTTTGCAAATGCTTTGGGTGATGCCAAAAATTACGGAATTGAATTTGAACTTCGCAAAAATCTAGGTTTTATTACAAATTTATTCAGCGAACTGACTTTTAACGTTAATGTGGCACTTATTACTACAACAATTGAAGTATCCCAAGGGGGCGACATTGTTAAAGATAACCGCCACATGTGGGGTCAATCTCCTTATACGGTCAATGTAGGTTTGTTCTACCAACATCCAAGACACGGAACAAGTATCAATCTCGCATATAATACATTTGGTAGAAGAATAATTCAAGTCGCTCAACAAGGTATTTATGTTACAGAGTCTAACGACCCGCATGTTTACGAGTTACCAAGAAATGTTATAGATTTTTCAATAAGTCAGCCAATAGGCAATTTTGACATAAAATTAAGTATGCGTGACTTACTTAACGAGCCATTAACTTGGCGACAAGACGAAAAATTAATTGCTACTAATCTGAGAGGTTCAACAATTTCATTGAGTTTCGGATATAGAGTCTTCTAATATAAGTCTTTCTAAATAAATTAATTAAATCAATTAACTGTAATTTGTTATACATTATAGGTGCAATTACTATGCATAAATTTATTCTAACGCTTTTAGCTTTTACTTTTCTCACTGTGGCAATGAATGCCCAAACGGCAAAATTATTGACTCCGAACGGCGGAGAAATATTTAGAGCCGGTACATCGCAAGATTTGGTATGGGACACAACAGGAACATTAGGAATGAGATGGAGATTCCAATTCTCAACATCAGCAAACGGACCTTGGGAAGATTTGACGGGAGCAACAAACATACTTGACTCAGCAGCTCGCAGAGGTAAATTCGCAGGCGGCTTCAGAGTTCCAGCTATCAACACAAACTCAGGCTATGTCAGAATGATTCAAATTAATTCAGATGGTACATTAAATGATGCTATGCAAGACAGAAACGACCAAGCTTTCCAAATTATTCAACCTGAAGCTGTCGTAGCCGATTCAATATTGCGTACCGCAATAACAAAAAGAGTTGAACTTTCGAACTCCAAGGTTTATGGATTGGACGGATACGTATTCGTTGATGAAGGAGGAGTGTTGGCAATCCAACCCGGTACTATAATCTTAGGCGATACAGTAGGTCAAAATTCGGCTATCTGCGTTAACCGCGGTGGTAAAATTTATGCTAACGGTACTGCTGAACTTCCAATTATAATGACAAGTTCAGCACCTCCGGGGCAACGTGCAGGTGGTGACTGGGGTGGTGTGTTGATTTGTGGTAGAGCTACAACAAATCATCCTGATGGTCAAGCAGCATTGGAAGGTGGTATTGCCGATGAAAATCGCGTTCGAGGTTGGTTTGGTGGCGGTGCTAACCCTGACGACAATGATAGTAGCGGTGTTTTACGCTATGTAAGAATAGAATTTGCAGGTATCGCTGCTGCACCAAATCAAGAATTAAACTCACTCACTATGGGTGGCGTTGGTCGTGGAACTAAGTTAGAATACATCCAAGTAAGTTATGCAAACGATGACGCATACGAATGGTTCGGTGGTACAGTTAATGCAAAATATTTAATCGCTATCGGTACCCTTGATGACGATTTTGACGGTGATAACGGCTTTAGCGGTATGATTCAATTCGGTATAGTTCAACGTTACAAAGACCGTGCTGACGTATCTACAAGTCAAGCATTCGAACAAGACAATGACGGTCAAGGTTCATATAATCATCCTTTGACAAAAGCTGTCTTCTCGAACATTACAGCAATCGGACCATTGAAAGATACAAGCTGGACTCCATCATCATCAGGTGGTCAAGCTACATCATATCACAATAGATTTGGTGCCGGTGCTCAACTACGTCGTAACAACAGAACTTCAATCGTGAATACAGTATTTGCAGGCTGGCCCCGTGGTATTGACTTATTGACATCACAATCTCAAGCCGCCGCTGCAGCAGATTCAATCTTCTTACGTAATATTAGTTATTTCGGTATCAAAGGTGGCATATTGAATCTCGGTACTGGAACTACGCCAATTACAACAGAATGGTTAGAAACACCTGCATTCAATAATTACATTGATAAAAGTAGCCCAATGGCCGCCGGTTTAATAGACCCATTCACATATGGCAAAGCATTTGATGCTCGTCCAAGCACTACTTCGATTTTAGCTAATCAAACAGCTTCGTTCCAAGGAAATGGAATTGTGCCTATTGACCACCCATTCTTCGACAAAGTAACTTATCGCGGTGCATTCCAACCCGGTGTATCTCAACGTTGGGATTTGCCTTGGTCAGAATATGACCCGGTTAATGCAATCTATATGGCAAAAACGTCAGTTAGAGAAATTGAAACAGAAGACAGAAGTGCTATTGTTACTGTTGACGTTAAAGTTTCTCCTGTACCGGTACAACAGGTTGCTAAAGTTATTTACTCGATTGACCGTGATTCCCCGGTATCAATCAAATTTGTAGATGCATTTGGTAATTCAGTTATCAATATTTTAGACAACGAATACCAAACTCGCGGATATTATGATTTCAGCATCAATACTGACAGATTGGCTCAAGGTGTTTATTTCTTGCAAATAACTACTATGAACAATAACGTAACTACAATGGTGCCTGTTATAAGATAACAAATGTGCCTCTGAACAAACAGATAACCCTCGGACGCTCAGGCTGATGGGGGTTTTTTATTTTAATAAATCTGATGTATCAAACCAGAATCCAAAGTTAAGTAGGGTTTCTCCTCTCATGCTTACGTACCTGCCTTCATCATTTCGGAACACCAAATAATTATCATCCAAAATTTCAATTACGCGTTGCTCTATTCTTATGTAAGAGTTAGTTGAAGGTTTGTATTCAAAGCCTGCAGATACCTCTAACATAGTTGTTGCAGGCAATGTAAAAACTGTCCCGTTGATATTGTCCACATAGGAAAATCGAGCTGTTCCGCTAAGATTTTCGATGAAATTAAAACCCATATGCGAAGTCAAGGACACTCCATATGTATGTCTGTCTTTGATGCTTTCGCCGATTTGCGAATATAAATCAAATTGGGCTTTTAACTGAGTTTTACCACCTTTATAAGAAAAATTCACATTATTATATATGTCAGTGCTAATCCCCGGATTAGATTCATTGGCAATAGCTCCTGAGTATGACACATTTAAACCATCGTCGCCATAGAACAAGCTCATTCCCAATCCAAAGTTCTCATTTGTATTGACATATATCCACATACTGTTAATTAGGAGAAAAGTAGCCTTGAATTTTTCACTAACTTGCCAATTTGCTCGTACTCCTGCATGATAAAATGGCTCCATAAATGTTACCATAGAGTGCGATGTGAGCAAATTATTCTTTGGCAGTAAAGCCTCATTGCCAATGTGCGTCAGGAAATAGCCAGCGTCAATCGAAAAACTTTCCGACAGAATCACTCCGGCATATGCTTCTTGGATGGCAGGATATGGACCCGTCCAAGCTTGTGCAGGCAAGTCGCCGTAATGTAGCGAAATCCGTCCATAGACTTTGTCGAATTTTGCATCCATAGCAAGATTCACAATGTTTAGAGAGAATTCATTTTTTTTGCCATCCATGAATGAAAACAAGCGATAGGGTTGACCATCGATTTTTCGAGAATTATCATTATCATGGGCAATGTAAAAATCAGTGTAGCCGGAAAAATTGACCTGAGAATAAGATGTGGCATAGATGAAACAACAAAAAAAGGTAATTGTTAGTATTCGCATAATGTTCTCCATTTGATAGTAAAATCAAAAAATAAATTTAAGGAATTTTGGATAAATTCAGGCAAGAAATATTTATGATGAAAATTACTGTTGTATAAATCAAAAAAAACTCTTATTTTTGTAGTCTTAATTCGGGAGGATTAGTCTAATTGGTAAGGCAGCGGTCTTGAAAACCGCCGTGGGTGACCACTTGGGGGTTCGAGTCCCTCATCCTCCGCAGAGAAAAAGAGGCTGCTCCATAAAGCAGCTTCCTTTTTTTTATAAAATCTACCGAAACCGTTCTCTATCTCATCCTAAGATTGTTGGGGGAGTTCAATTGTCATAAAAAAAAGCTGCCCTTTTGAGGCAGCTTCATAAATCTATTATTTAAACTTCGTTGAAATCTATTAATTTTCAGGATATACTAATGTATCGTTGCTTAATACAAAGATTTGATATCCTTGTCCGATTTGCATGAACTCAATCATATTAATATCAAACTCGGGAAAATAAATATTACCAAAATTATCCTTAGCTATTACCAAATTATTATTATCAGTGATTGAAGCAAGTGCATCTACAATTTCCATTTGCGAATCTCGCAAATATGATATGATGTTCCAACCTGATAATAATGGTATTCCGTTTAATTCAGGTTCTACTTTCAAACCTGTGATTTCGAGTGTTTCGGATTGCGTCATGAATACTTGATAGCCTTCATTTATATTCCAATTGCCAATGTCATTTATTTCGAATTCAGGAAAATAAACCTGACCTGCATTGTTCTTAGCAATGACAATTGAGGTTTTAATATCGTTCATAATAGCATCAAAATCTACATCGTCAGGTATTATGTAGGTAGAAATCATGTTCCAACCGGAAGATAAGCTGATATTGTGAGTGAACACTGATTGCCCTTCAGTTGTAAACGTGAATGGGTCTGTATATACGACATCACCACTTTCGGTTTCAGCACCAACTCGCCACCAGTATTGCGTTGACACGCTCAAATTGTTAGTAAATGTATATGATGTACCTAATTGATTGTTTAAATTTAATACCAAATTATTGAAATTGACATCAGTACTGACTTCAATAGTAAAGGCTGTGGTGCATGATGACGCCGCATCCCAAGTCAATTCCGGCATCAAAATCACATCAATTGATTCGTCAACAGGTGCTGTTAATGTAGGTGTAACGCTGTTGATTGAAATATCTGCACCATTATCAGCACTAACATTTTCCGGCATATCTGCAACAACTCTAATTCTATATGCGCTTCCTAAAGTTGTTCCTACTTGTACGTATGACGATAGAAAAGTACCTGAGGATTGCCCGAACAGTGTACCTAAATCCATTGCATTTTCAAAATCGCCTGTTTCGTCAGATAATTGTGCTGTAAAAGTATTATCTTTGTTGAAAAGACCTCCTACATTAAAGTTGATTTCAACATTTTCACCTTCGCAGAATGAGTTAGAATTCAAATCTACACTTACGATTGAAGCAGGATATGAAGATTCTCTTGATTTGTAAACACCGCCACCGAATGTAGCCATATAAACTAAACTCTGTTCATCAAGCACAGTACCGTTGATTGCATCGAATGATAACCCGCTTGAAATATTATTCCAATTTGCTCCACCATCTACCGAACGATATATAGAAACATCGTAATCGCTTACTATGATAGTACCTTTCGAATCTATAAGAATAGTGCTGATTGGAGTTCCGGCAAATGCAACTTGGTCCCATGTATCGCCATTATCTTCGGAGGAATACAATCCGTCAGAATCAGACCCTGCCCATAATTTTCCTTCGTTATCTTGTGTCATGTACCAAATCAAATCTCCAACAAAGCCTATACTTTCCCAATTTGCTCCACCATCCGTACTTCTATGTACATCATCAAAAAAAGTGGAGACATATAGAATATCCGCATCATCTATGAATAAATACCAAAACACAAAGCCTGGGTCCCAAACAGAATCCCAAGTATCACCATCATCTTCTGAAGAGAAAATTCCACTTGCTTCAGTTCCGATAAAAATCTTATCATTTTGGTCAAAATCGATCGAAGTTATCCACATATTATCATTGAAAATATGTACCCAAGTATCTCCTCCGTCTGTCGAACGGTAGATGCCTTCTTGGTCGGTACAAGCAAATATTACATCATTGGAATTGACAGCAATTCGCCAAACAATTTGCGGTTCAGTAAGAACATGTTCCCACGTCGCACCTTTGTCAGTCGAGCGATAGAGCCCATTACCGGCACTACCAGCGAAGATAAACCCCTGTGAATCGATTGCAACTGTATAAACAAACTCGTAGTCACCGCCTCCATCCTTGGGTCCGGCAGTTTGTTCCCAGAAATCTTGAGCAAATACTACATTACCGAGATTAAAAAGTACAATAGTTACCAAAAACAACAAAATACGTCTAATTGAGCACATTGTGACTCCCATAATATTAATATACATCATTTTTTCTTAGTTATAGCAAATTTTCCGAAAAAGGATTTCTCATTTCCGGAAACTGAATACAGATACACCCCCGAGGCTAAAGAATTTTCAGCTAAATCAATCCTGAACCCATTATAACCACTATTTCGGCTTGGTTCGATATTTTTATCAACAACAACCATATAATTTGGGTCGTATATCATTACGTTATATTTCAAATTATTTGAATTTAGTAGTGGTACCGCAATGAATAAATAATTCACACTCAAATCAACAGGATTGGGCAAAACAAAAGATTCCTCGGGGTAGCGTGCTCCGTCATTGACAAAGACTGCGCTAATTAAGTCACCCTTATCAGCCTCTAAATAATATTTGAAAATGCTATAAGGAATTTGAGTGTCTTCATTTCTATTAATCTTCAGTTTGAATTCACTTATTTCATCGTTAACAGACTTTGGCTGAATTTTACCGATTATAAAATCAAAATGTGTTATTCCGTTGTCGCTACCACTCAAATTGTTTACACGTATAGGTAGAAATTGATATGGTTGGAGCAACTCTACGTATTCAAAAATCTCTGAAGTCATATTCTCATTGACATTTAAAGCCAATCTTGGAAATCGTGTGGCATCAGCAAAGTAAATATCACCGTTAGACCGAGTATTGGTATGATATATCCATGACAAAAATTCAGTCCATACGGCATTGTAATCAAGATTATGTTTTTCTATACTGTAATAAAGAGCTTCAAAACCATCATATTCTTCAAGAATGAAATTCCAAAAAGTCAAAATTAGGTCCGGTGAATATGCTTCTGAAAGAAATTTAAAAAGAACATTCCACCGATAACCTGTCTGAGCATCATTGGCTTCAGATAGTGGGTATGATTCTAAACTTTTGAACAAATCGCCAATATACGCTAAATAGTTATTCAAATCCGGGTAAAGTTCGCTTTCGAGCCAAGTGCTGCTCATTTCCATGAATGCAATACCATTATTATCAGGATAACCGTAACCAAATTGGATTGCGTGATGCAACTCATGCACGGAAGTTATTTTCACTGCATTGATTCCCGTTATGGCATAAGCAGGGGTTTTGTTGCCATTAGCCACTTTTATAGAATCAAATGGACTGTAATCGTTATCAATATATATTGAAGAAGTATGTCGTGGGTTTTTAAGCGGTGGATTAATATCTAATTCCACTTCGGTATAACCGTAAATTGCGTAATCTTCGGCAACAAGATTGACTATGTGAATATCATAGCGGTCATCGCCTCCGAATCCGCTGTCCGGTGGAGGTGGATTATAGTTCAAGCCATTAACTAAAAAATTATATGCTACATCGAAATAAAAAGCGACAGAATCAACATAATCCGGTACACCATTCATATTATTATCTGTCAAATCAACTTTATTAGAACCTGTTGTATCATAATGAATAACAAAATATCCCTCTTTTGAAGGATATTTGCTTTGCATCGGAATTCTAAAATCTTCTTGAAATTTATCTGTATGAAGTTTTTTATCTTTGCGATTTTTTAATAACTCCATAGTATGGCATTTATATTCCCCGTGCGAACAGCAATCCTCTTGGGCATTAATAATGCCCGAAATTGGCGAAATAAGCAGTACGGCAATTATAAAATGACCCAAGAAACTCATTTAGCTAAAACCCCGTTAGAGCCACTATCCTTTTCGGCATCGGCTTGGTTAGTACGAATATATCTCAAATTGTTCGAATCTATTATGCTTTCGTATCCTTCTTGTTCAATTTTCGCAAAAGTGGGCTTTTCAAATATATTTTCGAAATGCTTCCATATCGAATAGAGCATTGCACCACTATAACTTTCATCAGTTATAACTTCTGCAGAACCTACTGACCCCTTAAAAGTATTTTTTTCTATGAATGTATCGTGATTGTCTTTTTTAAGGAAAATTGCAGTTTTATTACCTTCGAAAACGTTGCCTGATAGAATACAAGACCCTTCGAGGCTTGACATCACTATACCGTAGCCAGCATTATCTTTAATGATATTATTTGAGATACGTGTGAAATCTGCAAATGCTAAAGTTTGTTCTGAACCTACATAAATTGCGGCATATTCAGCACCGGAAATTGTATTGGGGCTTTTATCTCCAATATGATTGTCTTGAATGTATTGGTTATCCGTGAAAACCATGATTCCTATGCCACCTGCTTTTGGATTGTCCTTTTGGACTGCAGGAAAGCCCTTTAGCGTATTGCCACTAATTCTCAAAGATTGATTTTGGTTGAAAATCATTCCATAATTGCAATTTTCAATTATATTACGCTCAATCCGTGCATCTTTCAGACCTGCAGTAAATGCAAAAGCAGCGCCACCTTTGACGCCGAGTTCATCAATATTACCACCGATGAAATTCTTAACTGTAAGATTGGAAATGCGTACAGTTTCAGCCTTGATTAAAAAAGCAGCATTATTCGAACCTTTCAAACTACTACCATCTATGATAGGGTTATTGTCACCATTTATCGAAAGTGATTCAAGCTCTTTTGGGATGACAACAGATTCGCTATAAGTTAATTGCTTGCCATCGTGATTGCCAACAATTACCACGACATCACCGCGCTGAGCTTTGGCTATTGCCGCTGCTATCGTATTGAAAGGCGTTGACTGAGTTCCCGTGGCTTCGGGTGATTGGATTGCGTTGTTGACATATATCGTTTCGCCAAATAGATTGACGGAGAATAGAATCATCAATACCGCAAAAACTGTCATTTTAGTCATTTCTCTTTATGCTCCTAATTTCAAAAATCATATAACGAATCACATGGCAAATCGAAACAAACTATTTCTTTTTACCAATTTAATATATTCTCAAATTTAAAGAATTTTTGACAAATATGGAAAAATTCATTAAGATTTGCCACCGAAATATGATGTTGTATGTTGACAAATTAAATTAATTTGATAAAAAAAACACACATTACTTTATAATCTGCATATTTAGTGTTAATTTTGAAAAAAGCTATTAACATTATTAAGGTTATTTTGATGAAATCCATGAATTTTTTAAGAGTACTAATTGTACTATTTTGCATTTCGGCTGTGTCGCTTTATTCTCAACTACCTCATAAATATGAATTGAAATCAGCAGTTGATTCCAAAGGCTACAAGTACGAATACGTTACAAACGACCCTTTGAAAGCAAGGATTTATACGCTCGACAACGGGTTGAAGATTTATTTGAAGCAAAATTTTGACGAACCTCGCATTCAAACATATATCGCTGTCAAAGCCGGTTCAACTTACGACCCGCATGAAACCACAGGGTTGGCGCATTATCTGGAACACATGATGTTCAAAGGTTCTCATAAAATCGGAACTACCGATTGGGAAAAAGAGAGCAAGTATATCAAAGAGTTGTCCGACCTCTTCGAAAAACATCGCAACACAAGCAATGCTACCGAAAAAGCAAGTATTTACAAGTTAATTGATAGTGTATCGCAAGTCGCCGCCCAATATGCAGTCCCAAGTGAATATGATAAATTAATCAGCGGTCTGGGTGCAAAGGGCACAAATGCCTACACAAGTAACGAAAGAACTGTCTATATCAATGATATTCCTGCAAATGAATTAGAACGTTGGTTGATGATTGAAAGTGAAAGATTCAGCAGCTTAGTGCTTCGACTTTTCCATACTGAATTAGAAACCGTTTACGAAGAATTCAATATGTATCAAGACCGTGACGGTACGCGTGCTTACAACAAATTAAGTGCGAGTTTGTTCCCGACTCACCCTTATGGTACACAAACCGTTATTGGCGACCCTGAACATCTCAAAAACCCATCAATGGTCAATATTCATAACTATTGGAATACTTACTATGTGCCGAATAATATGGCTGTTTGCATGGCAGGGGATTTGAATTTCGAAGAAGCTGTGGCTTTGATTGATAAATATTTCGGCAAAAGCAAACGCAGAGAAGTACCGAAAATTGAGCATCCGAAAGAAGAGCCGATTGAGCATCCAATTCGCCACGATGTATTTGGACCAAACAGCGAATTTGTAACGCTTGCTTTCAGAACCGGTGGCGTAAATAGTCCCAACAAATATGTTATGGATATGATGGGGCAAATCCTATATAATAGAGAAGCAGGATTAATAGACTTGAATCTTATCCAAAAGCAACAAGTACTGACTGCGGCTGCATATACCGCACAATATAATGATTACGGCATGTTATATTTTTATGGCGAACCACGGGAAGGGCAACCACTCGAAAGTGTCGCAGATTTGATGCTTGCCGAACTTAATAATATAAAAAATGGTAACTTTGACGAAGGTTTGCTCGAAGCAATTGTCAACAGATTGAAATTAAACCGAATCAGAAGCGAGGAATCTAATCGTATTGCTCATACTTTTGTTGGCGTTTTCACTTCAAATGACGATTGGGTAGAGTATTGCAAATACATTGATGAAATGTCGAGAATTACAAAAGAGGATGTTATGAGATACGCTTCTGAAAATTTTGGCGAAAACTATGTCGCTGTATTCAAAAGAAGCGGAAAAGATGAAAACGTTGTCAAAGTTGACAAACCTCAAATTACAGCAATCAGCATGAATCGCGATAACAAATCAGAATTTTTCTCTGAAATCATGAAATTTGAAACACCTAGACTGTCGCCTGTATTTATTAGTTTCAAAGATTCAATTAAAACAATAGAACTTTCCAACGGAATCAAATTGAATCATATCAAAAATCATACAAACGAGCTATTCTCATTGTATTATGTGCTCGACATGGGCTCTGAACATGATTTGAAATTCCCTCTCGCAGTCGAATATTTGCCTTATATAGGCACTGACAAATACACTCCCGAAGAATTAAGCAAAGAATTCTTCCGTCTTGGTATCAGCATGGGAGTGTCTTCCGGCAAAGACCAACTCTACATTTATATTTCAGGGCTTGAAAGCGGCTTCGAACGTGGGCTTGAATTATTAGAGCATATTTTAGCAAATGCAAAACCTGACCAAATGATTTTCAACAATTATATTGAAGATATTTTGAAATCCAGACGTGACGCAAAGCTCGACCAAGGTAATATTATGTGGGGCGGGTTAATGAATTTCGGAATTTATGGCAAGAAGAATCCCTTCACTCATATAATCTCCGAAAATGATTTGAGAAACATCAATCCCGAAGAATTGACTGACATAATTAAAGGTTTGAGTTCGTACAAACATTATGGCTACTACTATGGTAAAGATTTAACTAATGCCAAAAAATTAGTCGAAAAATACCATAAAATCCCAAAGACATTAAAAGATTATCCAAAACAAATTCAATTTGTAGAACAAGATTTCAAAAAAAGCGAAGTTTACTTTGTACATTTCGATATGGTACAAACCAACATACTCTTAATTTCTAAAGACCGTAAATTTGACAAAAGCACATTAGCTGAATCAAGACTTTTCAATGAATATTTTGGTAGTGGATTGTCATCAGTCGTATTCCAAGAACTTCGCGAATCACGTGCCTTGGGATATTCCGCATTTGCATCATACACTCAACCTACCGAACCCAACAAACCGCACTTGGTTTATGCATATTTAGGCACGCAACCGGACAAATTGAGCATAGCTACTGATGCATTCCTTGGTTTGCTCAATGAAATGCCCAAAGCCGAAAAACAATTTGAATTATCGAAAACAGGCATGATGAAAAAAATCGAATCCGAAAGAATCACCAAATCAAGCATATTTTGGAATTATAGGAGCAATAAAAAACTCGGTTTTGAGCACGACACCCGTAAGGATATTTACGACAGAATTAACGGCATATCTATCAATGACCTTGATAAGTTCTTCAATTCGCGCATCAAAGGCAAGAAATTCACATACCTGTTAATCGGCAATCGCGACAAAATTGATTTTGAATTGCTAAAACAATTTGGCGAAGTTAAAGAACTAACATTGGAAGAAATTTTCAATTATTAATTGCTACTATCAATACAAACAAAAATTTTTAGAGGCTGATTAACATCAACCTCTTTTTTTTATATATATTTGCATTACACTTATTGAGAAGATGTAGATAAGTGGAATCGAATTGCAGAAATTTTTTTTTCTGTTAATTTGAGAGATTGACGCAATTGTTGGTTTTATTTCGATTTATTCTATTGTTTAGATTGTTAGACGCAGTAAAACAAGAAATTAATTGGCAGTTGAGTGTATTTTTGTTGTTATAGACAGTACTGACATAACACAAGAATAAAAGGATGTACTATGAAAACTAAACTTATAGAGTTAATCGACTTTAAAAAAGTTGACACTCTCCTCGATGGTTTTAACAAAACAACAGGTTTTGTAACTGCTATTTTAGACCTGAATGGAAATGTTCTGTCCAAATCAGGTTGGAGGCAAATATGTACTTATTTTCATCCTGACAATCCAGAAACTTCAAAAAAATGTACCATAAGCGATACAGAATTAGCAGGGAAATTAACAGAAGGTGAAAAATACCATTTCTACAAATGTCTAAGCGGATTGGTTGATGTAGCCGTGCCCATCGTTATCAATGGTGAACATATTGCTAACGTGTTTTCTGGAAAATTCTTTTTTGAAGAACCCAATCGTAGTTTCTTTGAACAGCAAGCTGAAGAGTATGGGTTTGATGTTAAAAAATATCTGAAAGCACTTGATGAAGTACCGATTGTTTCAAAAGAAAAAGTACAGATAACTATTGATTTTTTGCTTAATATTATCCAGCTAATTAGCGAAACTACACTTCAGAAACTGGAGCAAACGGAGGCGAATAATGCACTTAAAGAAAGCGAAGAACGCTTTCAGCTTCTTTTTAATAACGCACCATTGGGCTATCAATCTTTAGATATTAACGGTTGCTTTATTGAAGTAAACCAGCAATGGCTCGATATGCTTGGATATACAAGAGATGAAGTAATTGGGAAATGGTTTGGTGATTTTATGACAGCAGAATCTCAAATTCTTGTAAAAGAAAAATTTCCACTTTTCAAAGCTCAGGGGCATATTCACAGTGAGTTTGAGATGATTCACAAAAATGGCAGCCAATTATTTATTGCCTTTGATGGTAAAATTGGCTATGATTTGAAAGGGGATTTTAAACAAACACATTGTATTCTGCAGGACATCACCCAACGCAGGTTGGCAGAAGAAGCTTTAATTGAAAGTGAAACTCATTTTCGTACTCTTGCCAATTTTGGACAGGCTCTTATCTGGACTTCAGGAACAGACAAGAAATGTAATTATTTTAATCAACCATGGCTTGACTTTACGGGCAGGACTCTTGAACAGGAAATAGGCGACGGCTGGGTAGAAGGCGTTCATCCCGATGATTTAGAAAGATGTATCGAAATATATGTGAGTTCATTCGACCGCCACGAAAAATTCAGTATGGATTACCGCCTTCGCCATGCAAGTGGAGAATACCGATGGATACAGGATGATGGGACACCGAGGTACAACAGTAAAAATGAATTTATTGGCTATATTGGACATTGCTTAGATATTTCCGGACGGAAACAGGCAGAGGAGGAGATAAAACAAAGCCAAGCTCTGAGTAAAACTGTAATAGATAGCATACCAGGCACTTTCTATATGATTAACGATAGAGGCAAATATATTGGCTGGAACGCATATCAACGCGATAAAATTGTTGGGAAACAGGAAAATCAGATGCTTGAAATGAATGCAATTGATACTATACACCCTGATGACCGACAGATAGTAAGCGAAAAAATTGCGAATGTACTGAAGAACGGCATCGAGGAAGTCGTTGAAGCAAGGGTCCTTTTGCAAGGAGGTCCCGACTTCAAGTGGCTTCTAATGACTGGTACACAGATGATGGTTAATGGCAGCCCTGTACTGGTTGGGATAGGTATAGACATTTCCGAACGAAAGAAGGCGCAACAAACACTGTTAGAAAGTGAGAAAAGACTTAAGGCTATTACAAATTATTCGGCGAGTTGGGAAGCATGGTTTAATAAAGACGGAAGGCTTGTATGGACAAATTCATATTGTGAAAAAATTACCGGATATACTGCTGAAGAATACCTCGCAGCAGACAACTTCCTTGAATTAGCGGTGTCTGAATCAGATTTATCCAAAGTACAAAACACCTTATTTAATGCTTTGACCCCAACTAGTGGCGAAAATTTAGAAATCAGATGTAAACGTAAAGAAAGGGATGAAGTTTGGGTTTCATTTTCCTGGGTGCCAATTTATGATAGTGATGGAAATAACATAGGTATTAGAACCAGTGCAAGTGATTTAACCCAACGCAGGTTGGCAGAAGAAGCTCTGAATACAGCCAATTATGAATTGGAAAAAACAGAATTAATTGCCAAAATAGGTGGTTGGAGTATTGATGTAAAAACCATGACCCCATATCTGAGCAGAGGAGTCCGGGAAATTTATGAGATCGACACGGAACTTGTTCTTTCTGTTGAAGAAGGAATAAAATTTTATATTCCGGAGCATAGGCCTGTTATAGAAAAGGCAGTTCAGGAATGTATGCAGTCAGGCACACCATACGAACTGGAATTACAAATAATTACAGCTAAAGGCAACAAACGGTGGGTGCGTACAGGCGGTTCAGCTGAAATTGAAAATGATTCTATAGTTAAAATCACCGGTTTTATACAAGATATTACCGAACTAAAAAAAGCCGATGAACAACGCAGAGTAAGTGACGAACGATTTTTAACTGCATGGAATATGTCGCCCGATGGATTTACAATTTTGAAACCAATGCGTGATGCTCAAAATCAGATCATCGATTTCATCTGGGTTTATCAGAATGCGGCAGTTGCCAAAATGAATGGAACTTACCCTCAAGACATTGTTGGGAAAAATTTACTTGAATTGTTTCCCGGGCATAATGCTACAAAATTTTGGAATGCATATGTTCAGGTTGCAGAAACGAGTGAACTCATAACTTTTGAAGATGCTTATGAGGGTGAAAGTATAACAAAAAAAACATGGTTTCGTATTGTTGTGGTGCCGATGGATAAAAACATTGCTATCCTCGCTCAGAATATCACCGCAAGTAAGTTGGCAGAAGAAGCTCTGTATGCAACCAATTATGAATTGGAAAAGACTGAAGTAGTTGCCAAAATAGGTGGTTGGAGTATTGATGTAAAAACCATGACCCCATATCTGAGCAGAGGAGTCCGGGAAATTTATGAGATCGACACGGAACTTGTTCTTTCTGTTGAAGAAGGAATAAAATTTTATATTCCGGAGCATAGGCCTGTTATAGAAAAGGCAGTTCAGGAATGTATGCAGTCAGGCACACCATACGAACTGGAATTACAAATAATTACAGCTAAAGGCAACAAACGGTGGGTGCGTACAGGCGGTTCAGCTGAAATAGAAAATGATTCTATAGTAAAAATCACCGGTTTTATACAGGATATAACAAAACAAAAAAATGCCGAATTAGAGCTACAATCAGCCTATCAACAATTGCAGGCAAACGAACAGCAGTTAATGGCATCGAATCAGCAATTGGCTGCCAGCGAACAGCAGTTAAGAGCAACAAATCAGCAACTTGCTACCACAGAGCAGCAGTTAAGGGCTACAGTTCAACAGCTCACAGCAAGTGAAAAAAAACTGATGGATGCCAAAGAAAAGGCTGAGATAAACGAGAAATACTATCATACCATAATCAACAAAATGGGTGATCCGGTATTTGTTAAGGATGAAGAAAGCAGGCTTCTTTTGGTAAATGATGCTTTTTGCGAAATGTTTGGACTTGAAAGTTCTTTGATTATTGGCAAAACGCTGGCTTAAGACGTTACACCTGAAGAGCGTGAAAGTTTTCTGAAAATAGACAAAGAGGTACTTGAAACCGGAATAGAAAACATCAACGAAGAATCGTTAACTGTGCGAGGTGGAAAAACCCGAACCATTTCAACCAGAAAAACACTCTATGTGGATGATAACGGAAACAAGTTTCTTATTGGTATCATTCGTGACTTCACAGAAGCGAGGAAAATTCGCGATGCAATCAAAGAAAGCGAATTAAAGTACAAAACACTTTTCGATTCAGTTCCAATAGGTTTGACAGTAGCAGATAAAAACGGCACGATAATCGAAAGCAACAAAATGGCTGAAGCACTGCTTGGTTTATCGGCAGAAGAACAAAAGAAACGAAAAATTGATGGAATAGAATGGCAGATTATCCGGTCCGATGGATCACCTTTCCCACAAGAAGAATATGCGAGCGTGAAAGCCCTTAAAGAGAACCGTTTGGTGGAGAATGTGGAGATGGGAATCGTTAAAAATAAAGAGGAAATCACCTGGATCAATGTTTCGGCAGTTCCTTTTAATTTTACAAACTTAGGTGTGCTGGTAGCATATAATGATATTACAAAAAGAAAAAAAGCAGAAAATGAAGCATTAAAAAACAATCAAAAATATCAGTCTCTGGTAGAGTTGAGCAACGACATTATCTGGGCTGTGGATGCCAATGGAATAATCCTTGAAATGAGTCCTGGTTCCCTTGATATTTATGGATATAAGCCCGAAGAATTGATAGGCAAAAACTTCCTTGATTTTGTACCTGATGAACAAAAACTAAAAGACAGACCAGTAGTTTCTGAAGGCGAATCCGTCAAGGAGTACGATTCAACTTTTTTACATAAAGACGGGCATATCGTTTATTTGAAAGCTAATTCAATTGTAGAAAAAGATAAAGATGGCAAATTAACGAAAATAATAGGGACATCCAAAGATGTAACCAAAGAGGTTGAGGCTAAAATGGAGCTACGGGAAAGTAACCGTCGTTTCGAAAAAGCCCAGGAAATGGGCAAAGTGGCAAGTTTTGAATATGACATTAAAACTGAAAAATATATTGTTTCAGATGAGGGTAAACGTATTTACGGTTACAGTACCGAAATTGAAGCGTTTTCCGCCGATGATGTCTGGAAGTGCATACCTGAGACTGAACGTGTTCAGCAGGACTGGATTGATTTGATTGAAAAAGACAAACCCTATGACATCGAACACGAAATCAGACCTATTTCCGGTCCTTCGAGTAAAACCATCAGAGCCATTGCCGAAGTCATAAAAGACGCAGATGGCAATCCCATCAAAGTAGTAGGTTTTATACAGGATATAACAAAACAAAAAAATGCCGAATTGGAGCTACAATCAGCCTATCAACAATTGCAGGCAAACGAACAGCAGTTAAGGGCATCGAATCAGCAATTGGCTGCCAGCGAACAGCAGTTAAGAGCAACAAATCAGCAACTGCAGGCAGGTGAACAAAAGCTGAAACTAAGTGACAGGGTTTTTAATTTAACCCTCGACATGTTTTGTATTGCCGGGTTCGACGGGTATTTCAAATACCTGAATCCCTCTTGGGAACGAATACTTGGCTGGACTATTGAGGAATTATTGTCAAAACCATGGCTTGAATTTGTATATCCTGAAGATGTTGATAAAACCGAAAATGTAAAATCTGTTATTGTTGATGGAAAAGAAATCTACCAATTTGAGAATAGGTATTTATGTAAAGATGGCACAATAAGGTGGCTGTCCTGGAACTCTCAACCTTTTCCTAATGAGAACATCATGATAGGGGCAGTAAGAGATATAACTGAATCAAAAAAAATCGAGCAAGAACTAATTACAGCCAAAGAAAAGGCAGAAGAAAGCGACCGCCTCAAATCTGCCTTCCTCGCCAATATGAGCCACGAAATACGCACCCCAATGAACGGGATTCTCGGGTTTACACAGCTACTTTTAGAACCCGATTTAAGCAGTGAGGAAAAAGACGAATTTATTAATCTCGTCCAAAAAAGTGGGCAACGTATGTTGAATACAGTGAACGATATTGTTGAAATTTCAAAAATAGAAGCCGGTTTGGTTAATCTGATTGAGAAAGAAACCGATATAAATGATAGGGTTGAAGACTTAACTAATTTTTTCAGGCTCGAAGCGGAAAAGAAAGGTCTCAATCTGATATTCGATAAGTTGTTTAAGTCAGAAATAATTATTCTAACCGACCAAAATAAACTCGACTCTATTTTGACTAACTTGATTAAAAATGCCATAAAATACACTGATACAGGGACGATAAACGTTGGCTGTCGCCAAAAAGGAACAGAAGTAGAATTTTATGTGAAAGATACCGGAATAGGAATTCCGGCACATCGCCAGAAAGCTGTATTCAACCGATTTGAACAGGCAGATATTGCCGACACGAAGGTTTTTGAAGGTTCCGGCTTAGGATTGGCGATAGTTAAATCGTATGTTGAAATGTTGGGAGGTGTAATTTGGGTAGAAAGCGAAGTAGGTTCCGGCTCAACATTTTATTTCACATTACCTATTAAAAATAATTTAGAAAAAAAACCAAATGATGATAAAGACATATCATCTCGCAACGAAATGGCAAGACCCAAAGTGAAAGGATTGAATATTTTAATCGCCGAAGACGACGAGATATCTCGGCATTATATTTCTCTGATTGTAAAAGATATTAGTTCTGAGATTGTAGAAGCAAACACAGGTTTTGAAGCAATTGAACTATGCAGGCAAAATAAAGACGTCGATTTAGTTTTAATGGACATAAAAATGCCGGGAATGGATGGCTACGAAGCAAGCCGCATAATCAGAGAATTTAACAAAGATGTTGTTATAATAGCTCAGACTGCTTATGGACTGTCCGGCGACCGCGAGAAAGCAATTCAGGCAGGATGCAACGATTATATTTCTAAACCGATTAAGAAAGATTTATTGTTAAGGATTATAAATAGATGTTTTAATAAATAAAACTAAAGTTACAATATGAAAAAACCGGTTTTTAAGATAAATACAGTAGAAAGAGCATTATTGATGTTGGACGGATTTTAAGCTGCAATGAAAGAAAATATTAACATATCCACCGGAGAGGTAAAAAAAGGGACTATAGGCGACCTTTTGGTTTCCAACGGTATAGGGTCTTGCATTGTGATAGCTGCAATGAATTTGAAAAAGCAAATTGGAGCCGTTGCTCATTTTATGCTACCCGGCAAAGCGCCAGATTCGGAAGTGTACAATAAGACAAAGTATGCCAAAGATGCGGTAGATAAATTGTTGAACTTATTACAGGCAGACATGAATGATTTGACTACTATAAGGACATGCCTTGTTGGGGCGGGGAATGTTCTTATTAAGCATGATGATACAATTTGTGAAAACAATATTAACTCAATACTAAGTATCTTCAGCGACCTTGCTATAAAAATAGATGTGTGCGCACTTGGTGGTATAAATCGAAGATCCTTGCAATTTGATATTGCAACTAGAGAAGTTTACATTACCGAAGGAGATTCAGAACTAAAATTATTAATACAATGGTAAATAAAATTATGGAAGAAAAAGAGCAAAAAAAACTCCTTACAGAAAAGCAAGAAAGGATAGATGAGATTTCCTTTCTCAACCGTATTTTTGTCTCAGCTCAAAAAAGTGAATCCCTTGATGGAATCTGCGAAATAATTGCAAAAGAAGTTTCCGGGTTTTATACGGATAGTATTGTTGCTGTTTCTTTATATGACAATGATTTGGGCGGTGTCAGGATTCGTGCTATCGAAGGAGTAGGTAAAAAATATCAGCAATTTGCCAAGATACTAGGCAAAGACCCCAAGAAAATGGTATTTGATGCCAAGCAGTTAGATAAAACTTATGAGCACTATACTTCGGGTAGTCTGATAAAAGTAGAAGGTGGTCTTTCTGAATTAATGACAGGCCAGTTGCCGGAGTTTGTTTGCAGGAACGCTGAAAAACTTATGTCGGTGACATCTGTTCATACAGCCGGATTTAAAGACTCAGATATGGCAAAAGGTGGTATTGTTATTTTAATGAGAAATAACAAGTCTATGCCAAATCCTAAACCTATAGAGGCTGCACTTGGCTATGTGTCAGAGTTATTGAAACGAAAGCTTGCTGAAAATGAAACCAAAAAAAATGAAAAAGTATATCAGGCAATTATTCAATCGTCTTTTGATGGCTTTTGGATTTGCGATACTAAGGGCAAAGTTTTAGATTCAAATGATGCCTTCTGTAATTTATTGGGTTACTCGAAGGAAGAATTATTAAAACTTTCAATCAGTGAATTTGAAGCTATTGAAAATCCGGAGGATACCAAAAACCGAATTCAAAAAATTGTAAAAACCGGTTCCGACAGATTTGAGACCAAACACCGCACCAAAACAGGTGAGATTAAAATCGTGGAAAATAAAGTTTCTTATCTTCCAATAAACGAAGGGCAGTTTTACGTTTTTACCAACGATATTACTCAGAAAAGGATTGATGAAATTAAACTTCAGGAAAGTGAAGCAAAATACAAGACCCTTACCGAATCTTCGCAGGATCATATTTTTAATATTGGCACCGATTTAAGGGTAATTTATGTGAACCGAAAAGCTGCCAAAGCCTTCCACTCCAATGCTGAAGAAATAGTTGGCAAACATATAATGGATATTTTTCCACCTCAAATTGCCGAATCGCAAATCAAGAGCCTAATGCGTGTAATTAAAAGCGGGGAAAGCTATTCGGTAGTTACCGAATCGGCATTCCCCGGGGGTAGCGTTTGGCTCGATACAACCCTGGTGCCAATTAAGAATGAAAACGACGAAGTTGTTTCGGTAATGGGTGTTTCTCGCGATGTGACCGTTACAAAAAATGCGGAAAACGAAATTGCAAAAAGAGAAAACCGGTTTAGTTCGTTGATTAATGCTGTTTCGTCAATTGTTTGGCGCACTGCCGGCGATGGCTCGGTTGACCAGTACCAGGCCGGTTGGGGTGATTTTACCGGACAGGACTTCGAAGCCATGAAAGGCTGGGCATGGCTTGATGCCATTCACCCAGACGATAGGGAATACACTGCCGAAAAATGGATGGAAGCTGTGAACAAGAAAAGTTTATACGAAATCGAACACCGCTTACAAAGGCACGATGGAACCTACCGTTTCTTTAGTGTTAAAGGGGTCCCGATTTTGTCCGAAACCGGAGAAATTGACGAATGGATTGGAACACACACTGACATTACCGAACGGAAAGTAATTGAACATAGTATTATTGCAGAAAAGGAGTTTTCTGAATCAGTTTTGGATGCCTTACCCGGAATTTTTTACCTTTTCGACCAGAACGGTAAATTTGTTCGCTGGAACAAAACCCTTTCTGATTTATCGGGATTTTCATATGATCAGATTGCACAAAAATCACCTCTTGAATTTATTGCCGCAAATGACAGGGAAAAGGTTGCAAACGCAATTCAAACCGCATTCGTTGAAGGTGAAGTTTTTGTTGAAGCAGAATTCAAAGCACAAAATGATAAAAACATCCCTTTTTATTTTACAGGGAAAAGGGTTATAATGAATAACGAACCTCTTTTGCTTGGAGTCGGAACCGATATCTCAGAACAAAAAAGGGCAGTTGATAATCTTGCCAAAAGTGAGCAGAAATTTAAAAATCTATACGAATCCGTGTCAATCCCATTGTGTTTTGTCAGGGAAGACGGCACCATTGAATCATTCAACACCCGGTTTACCAAATTGTTCGGTTACACGAATACAGATATACCCACACTTGACGACTGGTGGATTAAAGCCTATCCTGAAAAAGAATACAGGGAATGGGTCGTTCAAAACTGGAATACTGCTGTACAAAATTCCATCGAGCAAGGCATTGACATCAAATCAGACATGTACAATGTAACATGTAAAAATGGTAAAATCAAACAGATTATTATTGCCGGTATAACGGTTGGAACTGACTTCCTGGCTACTTTCATCGATGTAACAGAGCAAAAATTGTATGAAAAAAAGATTATTGAAAGCGAATTAAAATTCCGGAATTTAATAGACAACTCACCCTTGCCAAAAGTAATCACTAATTTAGAAGGCAATGTCGAGTTTACCAATAAAAGCTTTTTGGAAGTGCTTGGTTATACTCCCGAAGATATTCCAAACATTGAAAATTGGTGGCCTTTGGCTTATCCGGACAAATCCTATCGCGATGAAATTCAAAGCAAATGGGACAAGGCAATGGAAATTGCTTTTGCAAATAACGAGCCTTCTGAGCCGGTGGAAGCTAGCATCCGTTGCAAAAACGGGGAAGACCGTTTTTTCGCAATCATTGGAAATAAAATCGGAGACGAAATGCTGGTTATTTTTACCGATCTTACCGACCGTATAAAAGCGGAAGAAGAGCGAGACCGGTTTTTTACAGTTTCTCTCGATTTACTATGCATTGCCGGCACCGATGGATATTTTAAACGTTTGAATCCGGCCTGGTATGAATTATTAGGATGGACAACACAAGAGCTAACTTCAAAACCATTTCTGGAATTCGTACACCCCGATGATGTTGCTGGTACTCTAAAAGAAGTCGAAAAATTATCCACTGGGGTTCCCACAATCAGCTTTACCAACCGCTATCGTTGTAAAGATGGCACGTATAAATGGCTTACTTGGAACACCGCACCCTTTGGCGATATCTTATATGCAGCGGCAACGGATGTAACCGATTTAAAAATTGCTCAGGAAAAGATTATTGATTTAAACAAACGCTTGAATTTTGCACTCGATGGCGGTGAAGTTGGTGTTTGGGAATGGAATTTAAAAAACAATGCTTTGGTTTGGGACAACCGCATGGAGTTGATGTTTGGGGTTGAGTTAAATAGTTTCGAGGGCGATTACGAGGGATTTAGAAAAAGACTACATCCCGATGATATTAAACCTACAGAAGATGCCTTAGAAAAAGCATTGAGAGGCGAACAACCGTTTGATATTATTTATCGGGTAATTCTAAGAGATAAATCCATAAAGTATATTAATGGTAAAGCATTGCTTATTAAAGACAACGTGGGTGAAAATATTAAAATGATTGGTGTTTGCATCGATGTTACTAACATAAAAAATGCACAACACGATTTGTTGCAAACCACTGAAGAATTGCAACGTTCGAACTATGAGTTGGAACAATTTGCTTATGTAGCTTCGCATGACCTGAAAGAGCCATTGCGTATGGTTTCGAGTTATACCCAATTACTCGAACGCAGATACAAAGACAAATTGGATGACAAAGCACAGAAGTTTATAGCTTATGCTGTGGACGGAGCAAAGAGGATGCAAACCCTGATAGATGATTTATTGCAGTTCTCTAGAGTTGCAACACAAGGTAAAGAATTTGAAAAAGCCGATGCAAATGCTATACTGTCAAATGTACAATCAGATCTTGAATATTTAATAAACGAAAGTAAGGCTGTAATAACCAATGATAAGTTGCCTGAAATATACGCGGATAAGGTTCAAATAGAAAGAGTATTCCAAAACCTGATAAGCAATGCCATAAAATTCAGAAAAAAAGATCAGTATCCGCTTATTCATATTTCAGCCACGGAAGACAAGAATAATTGGGTTTTTTCAGTAAAGGATAATGGCATTGGCATCCATGAAGATTTTAATGAGAAAGTATTTATCATTTTCCAACGCCTGCATTCCAAAGACGAATACGAAGGGACAGGAATAGGGCTGGCAGTTAGTAAAAAAATTATTGCAAGGCACGGAGGAAAACTATGGTTCGAGTCCCAATTGGGCAAAGGAACAACTTTTTACTTTACGTTGCCGATAAAAAAATATTTAGTTTGAATAAAATAAATGATTAACAAACAAAAAAAAGGAGTAAACATTATGAAAGCGAAACTGATTGATATTTTATTGGTTGAAGACAACCCGGGTGATGTTGATCTTACTCGTGAAGCTTTGGAAGAAAGTAAGATAAAGAACAATTTATATGTTGCAATTGATGGGCAACAAGCTCTTGATTTTTTATATAAAAAGGGTAAGTATTCCGACAGTCCGAAACCTGACCTTATATTGCTCGATTTAAATTTGCCGAATATAGACGGCAGAACAGTTCTTGAGAATATTAAGGAACATAAGGATTTACGCAGAATTCCTGTTGTAATACTTACCTCTTCAAAAGCAGAGGAAGATATAATAAAAGCATATAACCTACATGCTAATTGTTATGTCCAAAAACCACTTGACTATAACAGCTTCACGGAAATGGTAAAGAACATTGAATTATTCTGGATGGGTATTGTTGTTTTGCCAACTAAATAACAAAATATTATCAATAGAACTAATTTAGGAATATAGTTATGGAACGTGTTTTAAAGTTTTTATTGGTTGAAGATAATCCGGGTGATGCTGACCTGATTATCGAATTGCTTTCTGAAACCAAACTGAAAAAATCAATAATTCAGCAAGCTGGTGATTTGAAAAGTGCACTTGCTATGCTCAACAAAGACACTTTCGATATTATTTTATTAGATTTGGGCTTGCCGGATAGCAGTGGTCTAACTGGTTTAAGAAAGATAATTGAAATTAATTCCGGTATTCCAATTGTTGTTGTTAGCGGACAAGACGATTTAACAATGAGTAAAGAAGCTATTCAACAAGGTGCCGAAGATTATCTTATTAAAGGAAGGATTGATGATGAAATTTTAAGCCGAGTGGTTTTATATTCAATAGAAAGAAATAAACAGAAAAGAGAGCTTCAGGCTGTCTATCAACAACTATTGGCAAGCGAGCAGCAACTAAGAGAGTCGAACCAACAACTTACAGACAGCGTGCAACAGTTGCAAGCATCCAATCAGCAGCTTGCTGCCAGTGAACAGCAGCTAAGAGTTAATAACCATAAACTGGTTGCGAGCGAAAGAGAACTAATTCTTGCCAAAGAAAGAGCCGAAAAAAGTGAAAGAGAGTTGCAATTTAAAAATGAAGAATACGAAGTAATTAACGAAGAATTGCGACTGACCAATAATGAATTAATTCTTGCCAAAGAAAAAGCAGAGGAAAGCGACCGGTTGAAATCGGCATTTCTTGCCAATATGAGTCACGAAATAAGAACTCCAATGAATGGTATTCTTGGGTTTACAAACTTGATTTTAGAACCTGATTTAAGCAGTGAGGAAAAAGAAGAATTTATTAATCTCGTCCAAAAAAGTGGGCAACGTATGTTGAATACAGTGAATGATATTATTGAAATCTCAAAAATTGAAGCAGGCTTGGTTAATCTGATTGAGAAAAAAACCGATATAAATGATAGGGTTGAAGACTTAACTAATTTTTTCAGGATAGAAGCGGAAAAGAAAGGTCTCAATCTGATATTCGATAAGTTGTTTAATTCAGAAATAATTATTCTAACCGACCAAAATAAATTTGATAGCATTCTTTCCAACCTGATTAAAAATGCCATAAAATACACCGATACAGGGACGATTAACGTTGGCTGCCGCCAGAAAGGCATAGAGATTGAATTTTATGTGAAAGATACCGGAATAGGAATTCCTACACATCGCCAGAAAGCTGTATTCAACCGATTTGAACAGGCAGATATTGCCGACAAAAGAGTTTTCGAAGGTTCCGGACTTGGGTTGGCTATTGCAACATCGTACGTCGAAATGTTGGGTGGCAAAATTTGGTTAGAAAGTGAGGAAGGAATCGGCTCAACATTTTATTTTACCTTACCATACAAAGCCGAATTGAAAAAAGAAGCAAATGTTCAACAGCTTACCATTTTAGATAAAACCGACTTCGTTAGAAAGCTAAAAGTTCTGATAGCCGAAGATGATTATGTATCGGAAATATTTTTGTCTAAAACGATAAAAAAGTATTGCAAAGAAATTTTAAATGCCCGAACGGGATTTGAAGCAATTGAACTATGCAGGCAAAATAAAGATGTAGATTTAGTTTTAATGGACATAAAAATGCCGGGAATGGATGGCTACGAAGCAACCCGCAAAATCAGAGAATATAACAAAGATGTTGTCATAATAGCTCAGACTGCTTACGGACTGTCCGGCGACCGCGAGAAAGCAATTCAAGCAGGATGCAACGATTATATTTCTAAACCGATTAAACTACCCGAACTAATTGAAATAATAAACAAGCACTTAAGTAAATCACACTTAAATATACATTGATGTAATTTTATAAAGAGTGAAAATGGAAAATAAAAATAATATCAACGAAGAATTAAATGCTACGAATTTCAAGAGAATGAAAACTTTAAGTATCATATTTATATCTTTTGGCATTTTTGCCGTAGCAACAGATTATTCTTCATTTAATCCCTGGGATGAAAAAGTAATCGAAATCTATAAAATACTTGATATTATCTTCACCATTTTATCATTATTTGCTGTGATATATTTTTGGAGCGTTAAGAATATACATTCGAAATATAGCCATTTAGCTGTGAAATTTACTGTTTCATATATTGTTTTATGGGCAGTATTAGTTTGTGGCTTGGATTTTTCGGTGTCCGGATTTTCAACCTACATTGCTGTTCTATTACTATCATTGCTTTACCTAAACTTCAGACCCTTGTTTTTTATGGCATTAATATGGGTTTCTACCATTCTTCTTATTTCAATCATATATCTATCAACTGAATCTCGGTGGGCTTTCATCCCAATATTGTTTATGTTGTTGCCTATAAGTTTAATATCTACATTGATTTCTCTCAGATATTACAAAGAGAAAATTCAATCGTTAAATAATTTTTATGAAAATAAAAAACTAACCCAAAGTTTGGAACAAGCAAAAAATAATCTAAAAAAGGAGGTTGAAGAAAAAACAAAGAATTTGACCGAGACAAACTTACAATTAGAAAAAACTGAGTTAATTTCCAATTTAGGTGGTTGGAGTATTGATGTAAAAACCATGGACACTTATTTGAGCAATGGGGTTAGGAAAATATATGAGATTGAATCTGACCGAGTACTTCCTATAGAAGAGGGTATTAATTTTTATATTCCGGAGCATAGGCCTGTTATCGAAAAAGCAATTCAGGAATGTATGCAATTAGGCAAACCTTACCAACATGAATTACAGTTAATTACAGCCAAGGGCAAGAAACTTTGGGTGCGTACAGGCGGTTCAACTGAAATTGAAAATGATTCTATAGTTAAAATAACTGGTTTTATACAGGATATTACAAAACAAAAAAATTCCGAATTAGAGCTGCAGTCAGCCTATCAACAATTGCAGGCAAACGAACAGCAGTTAAGGGCATCGAATCAGCAATTGGCTGCCAGCGAACAGCAGTTAAGAGCAACAAATCAGCAATTGCAGGCAAGTGAACAGCAGCTAAGATCGTCAAATCAGCAACTGCAGGCAAGTGAACAGCAGTTAAGAGCAACAAATCAGCAACTGGCTGCCAGCGAAAGAGAACTGATTCTTGCCAAAGAAAGAGCAGAAAAAAGCGAAGAAAGAATGCGTCTTGTAATTAAAGGGTCAAATGACGCACCCTGGGATTGGGATTTAATTGAAAACGAATTATACTATTCACCTCAATGGTGGCAACAGATTGGTTATGAACCCAATGAACTAAAGCCCAATCCTGACCTTTGGGAAAGTTTAATGTGCCCCGATGATAAAGAACAAGTTGACAATATTTTTGGTATTGCCCTGAAAACCGGACAGGAAAGTTATGCGGTTGAATTCCGATTGTTACATAAAAAAGGTTACTATGTGCCGGTTTTGTCTCGGGGCTTTATTACTTATGATGAAAACAATAAACCAATACGTGTTAGTGGAACAAATTTAGATTTATCTGCTCAAAAAAAAGCCGAACAAGAACTGAAAATAGCCAAAGAAAAGGCAGAAGAAAGTGAAGAAAGAATCAAAATCCAAAATCATGAAGTATTATTTAACAACGAACGCCTTGAAAGCCTTTTGAAAGTTTCTCAATTCCAAACCGATTCTGTTCAGGAACTTTTGGATTTTGCACTCACTCAGGGTGTTGAATTAACCAGGAGTAAAATTGGATATATCTATTTTTATAGTGAAGAGAAAAAGCAATTTATACTGAACACCTGGTCGAAAGAGGTAATGAAAGAGTGCGCTGTTATGAACCCGCAAACAGTTTACAACCTTGATGATACCGGCTGCTGGGGCGAAGCGGTAAGGCAAAGAAAACCAATAATTTTGAATGATTATCAGGCCGATGACCCTTTAAAAAAAGGCACACCCGCAGGCCATGTAAAACTGGAAAAATTCTTAACAATTCCGGTAATTATTGATAATAAAATAGTTGCAGTAGCCGGTGTGGCAAATAAATCTACAGATTATGACCAATCAGATGTTCGGCAATTGACACTCTTGATGGACAGCGTTTGGAAGATGTCGGAACGATTGGTATTAGTCAAGGATTTACAAACAGCCAAAGAAAAAGCAGAAAAAAATGAAAACAAATTGACCACCTTGTTAGGGAATTTGCCAGGGCTTGTTTACAGTTCTAACTCGAAATGGGAAACTGATTTTATCAACGGTTCACTGAATATTTCCGGCTACACCGACGAAGATTTTTTGACTAAAAGAATCAATTGGATGAATTTGATTCATGAAGACGATAGACAAATGGTGTTTGAGCAATCTGCCATATTACAGAAAAAGAAAACCAGTATAATTCAAGAGTATAGAATAATTGATAAAGACAATAAGGTTAAACATGTTTCTGACTATAAAACATCCTCTTTTTCAATTGATAACAAATTTGTTGGTGTTGAAGGAGTTGTTTTCGATGTTTCAGAAAAAAACAAACAAAAAGAAGAATTAATCCTTGCCAAAGAAAAAGCAGAAGAAAGCGACCGCCTCAAATCTGCCTTCCTCGCCAATATGAGCCACGAAATACGCACCCCAATGAACGGGATTCTCGGGTTTACACAGCTACTTTTAGAGCCCGATTTAAGCAGTGAGGAAAAAGAAGAATATATTAATCTCGTTCAAAAAAGTGGGCAACGTATGTTGAATACAGTGAATGATATTATTGAAATCTCAAAAATTGAAGCCGGCTTGGTTAATCTGATTGAGAAAGAAACCGATATAAATGATAGAGTTGAAGAATTAACTGATTTTTTCAGACTCGAAGCTGAAAAGAAAGGACTTAGCCTTAATTTGGAAATGTTATTGCCTTTGGAGTACAAAAAAGTATTGACCGACCAAAATAAACTCGACTCTATTTTGACTAACCTGATTAAAAATGCCATAAAATACACCGATACAGGGACGATAAACGTTGGCTGTCGCCAAAAAGGAACAGAAGTAGAATTTTATGTGAAAGATACCGGAATAGGAATTCCGGCACATCGCCAGAAAGCTGTATTCAACCGATTTGAACAGGCAG
>Ga0208244_100305_pt1 | contig 54303 bp, 51 predicted proteins | sample SubbioCR12Aug_5A_FD_184828 | JGI IMG/M metagenome (GOLD analysis project Ga0208244, IMG submission 184828) | Serpentinite rock and fluid subsurface biosphere microbial communities from McLaughlin Reserve, California, USA - CR12Aug_5A (SPAdes) | ecosystem: Environmental > Terrestrial > Deep... | reverse complement strand
CGCGTCCAGGATTCGGAAAAAACGATGACACCAACTCACGTTTCGGGAAAAACCGCCGCCGATACGCTGGCCGAACGAAAACTAGCGGGATATTTTGGATTTTAGGGGCCGCGATTTTTAGAAAAAGGGGGTTTTCGGTCAGGCACTAAATACGGTTAATTTCTTACGCGCACAGCCGGAAAATGCGCGTTTGTCGTATGCCCGTGATCAACCCGTCCACGCACGCCCGGCAAACATGCCATCGACGGGCGTATGAAAAAGATGGTTGGCATAGTTGCTCAACGTTTTTACCGCAATCCCCAGCACGATTTCCAGGATCTGGCGCTCGCTGTAACCCGCAGCAAGAAAGGCTTCCACGTCCGCCTTGTCGGGCAGCCCCCGCTTCACCACCATGGTGCGGGTGAAGTCATGCAGGGCCGACAATTTGGCATCCGGGATTGGCTGCCCGTCGCGAATGGCATTGGTGACGGCTTCCGGAACACCTGACATCTTGTCGGCAATAAAACTGTGTGCAGCGACGCAATAGGTGCAGCCGTTCTCGCGGCTGACCGCCAGCAATACCACTTCCTGCTCGGCCGGCGTGAAGCCGGACAGTTCGCGAAAGCGCGTATAGCCATGCACATAGGTATCGAGCAGGCCGGGCGAGTTGGCCATCACGCCATACATATTGGGCACGAAGCCGAAACCGGCCTGCGCAGCGCGCATCCGGTCGGCGGCGATGGTGTCGGCACTGGCTTCGGTAAGGGACGGGAGGGACAGTTTATATTCCGCTTGCATCATGACTCCTTGGTTAGTGGACCGGATGGTCCATTATTTGTCGAACAAATAGTCGAATCCTTACTGCAAAGCCTTCAAAGTCAGATCGATGATCCCTTTGAGGGCCTTTTCGCCAGCACCGGCCTTGCTCATCGTCTTGAGGCCGCTCATGCTGCTGACCAGATACGTGGCCAGCATGGACGCATTGCGCTCCGACGAAATATCGCCCTCCTGCTGGGCACGCTCGACCGCTGCCAGCAGCACTTCATGAAAGCGGCTCAGCCCCTGCGACACCGCTTGGGCAATCTGCGGATTGCGGCGGGCGAATTCGTTGGCGGTATTCAACACCAGGCAACCACGCGCCTCGCACACTCCACGCGCCTCGTCCAGTACGCTCTCCAGGAATTGCCGGATAAAACCCAGTCCGCTGGGTGAAGCCTGCAAGGCCTCGCGCAGGGTTCCGATCATCTCGTCCCCATACCGCGTCATGCAGCGCTCGAACAGGGCCTGCTTGCCCCCAAAGGCCTGATACAGGCTGCTCTTGGACAGGTTCATGCCGTCGAGCAGGTTCTGCATCGAGGTGTTTTCGTAGCCATTGCGCCAGAAAATCTGCATCGCAGCATCCAGTGCTGCGTCTGGATCGAATTCGAGGGGGCGGCCGGGGGATGCGTTCATGCCTTCATTTAATGTATCAATCGGTCCGCATTGTCAAACATTTGGGACTTGCGCCGTGATATCGCGTAGAAATAATGCCGAAGTCGAGCCCTACTGGCTCGCTGCTTCCCGGACCAGCGTGTCCAGGGTGCCCATCAGCTTCTTGAACGCTACGTCGCATTCGGGACCGGCCGGGGGCATTGCGTAACTCGCTGGATCCTTGTAGCCCAGCCAGTTCTTGCCCTGTGCGTCCTCCCAGGCCAGCACCCGCAACGGCAGCTCGAGGCCGTAACTCTGCGCACACTGCAGCAGCGGCGTGCCGCCCTTGGGGTGGCCGAATATCAGCAGTTCGGTCGGCCGCAGCGTCTGGCCGATGCTGCGTGCCCCCGCGGCATGATCGATACGCGCGAAAACTTTCAGATCGCGCGCCTTGGCGGTCGCCTCGAGCCGGTCCATCGTGGCGGGGGTCGAATGCGCACTGGGGTGAACGATCATGCCGTCCATGGCGGAGGCAGGCGGAACCAGCAAGGCCATCGAAAGTGCAATCGTGGCAAGACGTGACATGCTTCTCTCCTCTGTATTGAAAGACGGGTTAGTCGACTCAGGCGCGGGTTCCTGACAAGCCCATCCCGAAAATTTCAAATACGGGCACGCCAGAAAAAAGCGTGGGGGGTGTAAGGAAAAAAGGACAACGCCGACCTGTATTATGTACCGAATGGTTCATTATTCGGCACAACAATTTTCGACGGCATCAATAACGATCAGGAGACGGCATTGAACGACCCCAACATGGAAGACCCGGAAACCTGGCTCGACTACCACGGCAGTGCGTTGTACCGCTTTGCAATACTGCGCCTGCGTGACGCCCATAAAGCCGAGGAAGTGGTGCAAGACACCCTGGTATCCGCCCTGCAGGCCCGCGCACGCTTCAACGGCGGCGCCTCGGTCCGCACCTGGCTCATCGGCATCCTCAAGCACAAAATCATGGATCAGTTTCGCCATGAAGCACGCGAAGCGCCCCTGCAGTCGCCCGATCTTGTGTCAGCCGACGACGAATTATTTGCCGAAGAGGACTTCTTCAACAGCAAGGGCAGCTGGCGCGAAAAAGTTTCCGACTGGGGCAACCCCGAAGATTCCCTTGAACGCAGTCAGCTCATCGCCATCCTGCAGCGCTGCCTCGATGCGCTTCCCGAGCGCCTGGGACGATTGTTCATGATGCGCGAGGTCATGGAGGAATCCACCGAAACCATCTGTCAGGAAATGGAAATCTCGCCGACGAACGTGTGGACGATGCTGTATCGGGCCCGCATGGGGCTCCGGCAGTGTCTCGACCAGAACGGAGCCGGGCGCGCCCGGAACTAAAGCGATGTTGACATGCAAAGACGCGAGCCACCTGGTCTCGCATGGCCAGGATCGGGCCTTGAGTTTTCGCGAACGCTGGGGGCTGCGCTTCCATTTGTGGATGTGCGGCAACTGCCGACGGTTCGAACGCCAGATTGCACTGATGCGGCGCTTGCTGCGTCAGTCAGACCAGCGTGCCGAAACCGAAGTCGCGGATCAGGCGCTTTCTGCCGAGGCGCGCGAGCGCATCAGCCAGGCGCTTGCCGAACAGCAAAGTCATCGCAGCAAGCCATCCGCCTGATCGGGAACATCGTCGCAAGCGACCCGCAGCCGTCCATTCAACCGGTTGCCCTGCAAAACTACCAACTTGAACTTAAGGAGAACCACCATGAAAGCAAGCAAAACCACCCTCACCCTCGCATTGACCGCCGTCATCGGCGCAGCCGGTATCGCCCACGCTGCCGGCAACCCGTTTGCCCTGAACGCGCTGCCGCAAGGCTATATGGTCGCCGCCGCCGACAAGGCCCAGGACGGCAAGTGTGGCGAAGGAAAATGCGGTGGAACTAAAAAGGACGCCAAGGCCCAGGACGGAAAGTGCGGCGAAGGCAAATGTGGGGGGGCGAAGGAGACCAAGGCCAAGGAAGGAAAGTGCGGAGAGGGAAAGTGCGGTGGCAAGAAGTAAGTGATGGACTGGCCTGGAGTTACCACTTCAGGCCATTTTTCAATCCACTCCCACGTCAACCAATAAGGCCTTCACCATGAATTCAATCATTCATTTTTATGCGGGGCTCACCGCACGGCTCGACCAGGCCGGCAGCTATCTCGGCCTGATGGGCTTGCGGCTGCTGCTGGCATGGGAGTTTTGGGAATCCGGCGTCGAGAAATTCAACGGCGACAACTGGTTTGCCGATATTCAGGGCGACTTCCCCTTCCCATTCAACCTGGTGCCAGTGGATATCTCGTGGTTTCTGTCCACCTGGTCCGAGCTCATCGGCGCCGTCGCACTGGTGATCGGTCTGGGCACCCGCTTCTTCAGTTTGTCGCTCATCATTCTGACGATCGTCGCCTGGGCCAGCGTTCACACGGGCAATGGCTATAACGTCTGCGACAATGGCTTCAAACTGCCGCTCATGTATCTGGTGATGTTCGTGCCGCTGCTGCTCTCCGGCCCCGGAAAACTGAGTCTGGACCACTGGCTGTCACGGCGCCTCATGAAATCCTGATCGCCGTCCGGGCAGCGATGTTTCGCCTGGCGCCGGACGACAGTAGCGCGGCGTCCGGTCAGGTCAAGTCGGGTTGCCGCTCCGGATGCGCTGGCGGCAATACAATCCGAAGCCGCCGCATGGCCGGGGCGAAATATCCACTCATGTCCGGCCACCCTGCCAGCGCAGATTTTCCCTGGCCCAGTTTTCCGCCTCGCCGATTTTCTCGCGATTGTCGCTGATCAGCGCCAGGCTGCCCGCGCCTGCCGGCATCAGGCTGACCGTCAGCCCGTCCCTGTCCAGGCGCACAGCATGCGCAATCCGCTTGTCCGGCATGAGAATGAGCGTGAGCTTGCCGTGCGGCGTGTTGAACACGAGATGTTCCCCCGTGCCGCCGCCAGGCAGCGGGCAGTGATTCACGTAGCTCGTTTCGCCGGGCGGCATCCCCAACTCGCCGCCGCTGCGCTTTACCGCGGTGACGAGTCGGGCCAGCGGTACGCGCTGTTCCGCAAGCAAGGCTTTCGGCTCTTCCTCGACATGCGCCAGGATGCCTGCCGCGAGCATTTCCGGCGTCAGCGCATCGGACTGAAATTGCCAGACCAGCCCGAGGAGAGCCGCCAGCACAAGGCTCGCGGCAAGTGCCGGGGTGGCGAAACGCGGAAAGAAACGTTCCCGCCAGCCTCGCGCCTGGCGCAGCAGGACACGATCAGCCAGCCCGTCCGGCACCGGCACGTTCATCGCCTCGTAGAGCGCTTCTTCCTGCATCCGCAGTTCCCGATAAAAATGCGCGCACGTCGGGCAGGACGCTTCATGCGCCAGCGCCTCGTGTCCGGGATGGTGGGGATCGGCCAGCGCAGCGCGGCGGAATTCCAGGCAGTTCATGATGTTTTCTCCTTGCTTGTACCGAGGGCCTCGCCCAGCCACAGGCGCCGCAGCGCGAGGCGCGCGCGGGTCAGGCGCTGCATGACGGCGTCCTGGCCGATGCCCATTGTTTCCGCGATCTCGGCGCAACTGAAACCGCCCAGCGTCTGCATCAGCAGCGGCTCCCGGTATTGCGGCGACAGCATGGCAAGCTGCTCGCGCACGGCATAATCCCGCTCCAGGTCGACGCCGTCGGATATCGGCAGCTCGGAGAGCTCGGTATCGTCGATCGGCAGCGATTTCTTCTCGTGCAGCCGGGCATGCTCGTTGCGCAGGATGCGGTACAGCCAGGGTTTCACCATGGCGGCGTCCCGCAACTGCGCGCGGGCGTTCCAGGCGCGCGCGAAGGTTTCCTGCACCAGGTCCTCGGCCACGCCGCGGTCGCGGCATTGCCAGTAGGCAAAGCGGTACAACTCGCCCGAGTAGGCACGCACCAGATGTTCGAACGCCGATTTGTTCATGATGGGCAGGCCTTGCAGCGGCGCGCGAGCCAGCCATCCACGGAGAGCAGGCCCGGCCCGTGAACTGCCAGCGCCGCGAGCAGCATGCCCCAGTAAAGATGATGCTGGCGCCCCACGTCGGACAAATCCGGGTAGGAAATCACCGCGACCATGTTGAATGCGAACAAGGCCAGTGCAGAAAAACGTCCCGCCAGCCCCAGCGCGAGCAATACCGGCAGCCCCAGTTCGGCCGCCGTGCCCAGATAGGCGGCCAGCACCGGCGACAGCAGCGGCACGGCGAATTCGTGTTCGAACAGCATCAGGGTGGATTCCCATGACTGGATTTTCAGCAGGCCGGACTTGAAAAACACCCAGGCGATGTAGAGCCGGATCGCCAGATCGACGGCCGGTGACATGGCCTGCAATATTTTCTCGAAGCGAGCGTAAAGAACAAGAATGGAATTCATGGTCGGTCCTTTCAGTGGGTTTCGCGGTTCATTTCTGCGGCCGCCACCAGCCCGGCACCGATCAGCGCATGCAGCGCCCATCCCAGGCTGCCGGCGTCCGCCATGGCTTCGCTAACGACATCCAGACTGCCGCGTTCATAAAGCGCGCACGCCAGTTCATGCGCTTCAGCCTCCATGGGCAGCAGGACAATGTCGAGTCCTTCGCGGCTCACCGCCAGGCGCGCACCGCCCTCTTCCAGATGCACGACCGCATCGCCCGCCCAGCCTTCCTGGTTGACCTGCCAGATGCGATGCACGGGAAATTCCGAATTCATCAATCTCACCGAGGGAAGCAGACATAAGCTGCCATAGGACTCGAAAGGAAGCTCGGCAAGAGCGGCGAGCGTGAGCGATTCGGCATCCGCCGCGTGAAAAGACTGGTGCGCGAGCCATTCGAGCCGCGCCACGTCGGGCAAATAGGGCAAATTCCTGGCCGAATCCAGCGCGGCAATAAACGTCGCGAAATGGGCGCCGAATTCGTGGAGGTCGCCGGAGCGGGAAGGGTGCGCGCGCAAGTAGGCATGTGCGACCTGGTCGAAATAATTCTCGCCGACCAGCCGGTTCACCACCGGGTAGGTGTCGCGCAGGGCATTGCACAGATTGGCCTGAAAGCTCGCCCGGTAAACATCGAAGCGCGCAAGATCGCGCACGTCGCGCAGGCCGGATGCCGGCGCGCCGGCCGGGCGCCGCAGCGCATCCATCCAGTCATGCTGCCAGCGCATCGGTCTGCTCCAGGATGGCATTCGCCTTGGCCGCCTCGTCCAGCAGCACGTCGAGCGGCGGGATGTCGGCATCCCATTCGATCAGTGTCGGTCGTGGGCCGATGCGGCGGAGGGTGTCGCGATACAGCACCCACACCAGTTCATGCACGGGTTTGCCGTGGGTATCGACCAGGCACTGCGCCCGCGCGTCGGTATCGAACCCGGCCAGATGGATTTCGGCCACGCGCGCCGCCGGCATCGCGTCCAGGTATTCGCGCGCGTCGAAACCGTGATTGACGGCGTTGACGTACACATTGTTGATATCGAGCAGCAGCAGGCAATCGGCTTCTGCCACCACTTCGTTGACGAATTCCCATTCGGTCATGTCGGACTCGGCGAACGCCACATAACTGCTGGCGTTTTCCACCAGCAGGCGGCGGCCAAGCGCGTCCTGCGCTGCCATGATCCGGCGCGCCACGTGTTTTGCCATGGTGCGGGTGAACGGCAGTGGCAGCAGGTCGTGCGCGTGCGTGCCTTCGACCGAGGTCCAGCATAAATGATCGGAGATCAGCGCCGGCTGATAGCGCTCGGCCAGCTGCTTGAGTTTAGTCAGATGCGTTTGGTCGAGCGGATCGCCCGATCCCAGCGACAGGCCCACGCCATGCAGGCTCAAGGGGTAATCCTGGCGCAACTGCTCCAGATAAAAGTGGGGCGGGCCGCCCGCACCGAAATAGTTCTCGCTGTGGACTTCCAGAAAGGCAAGTGCTGGCCGCCGCGCCAGCATCTCCCGGTAATGGGGGGGGCGCAGGCCGACCCCCGCCGTCGGGGCGACGGATAACGGCGCGGCGGCTGTCATGATCAGCCCTTGCCAACCGGCTTGCCGCCGGCAATCTTCTCGCAGGTGCCCTTGGGCACATAAATCCAGGCCTCGGGATCATTATCTTTGGTCGAAGTGCCCTGGCACGAAGACTTGGAGGTGCCGCAATCGTTCTTGCCCGCCTTGACGATGCCGGCGCATTTCTCCATGGCGGGCTTGGCGGCAAGTGCAGGGGCGGCGGACACGCCCAGCGCGACGGCACTGGCGACGGCGGATTTCAGTAAAAATTCACGTTTGTTCATGATTATCTCCTGATGATTTCGAAAGGACGGCAACGACCGTCTAGGGATAAGACCGGGCGAGCCACTAAATCCTGACACTTCACAGAACTGTCAGGAATGAACACCCGCCACGACCAAGTGAAACCAGCCCGATGGCGGATATTGAGGATTAGTCGATGCATGCCACCCTGCCCTTACTGCGCGCCAGCGATTTTCCTGCCTTGCGTCGCTCGCAACTCACCACGCTGCAGGTCAACCTCGGCTACCGCTGCAATCAGAGCTGCGTTCATTGCCATGTGAACGCCGGCCCCAAGCGCACCGAGATGATGGATTTCGCCACCATCAAGCTGATTCCGGAGGTCCTGACCACGCGCCAGATCGAAACCCTCGACCTGACCGGCGGCGCGCCCGAACTGCACGCGCGTTTTCGCTGGCTGGTGCGCGCAGCGCGAGAACTGGGCGTGAAGGTGATCGACCGCTGCAACCTGTCCATCCTGTCGGAGCCTGGCCAGGAGGATCTGGCCGACTTCCTCGCTGCGCAGCAGGTCGAGGTGGTCGCCTCCCTGCCCTGCTATGAGGCGGGCAATGTCGACAAGCAGCGTGGCAAGGGGGTGTTCGAGCGCAGCATCGCAGGCCTGCAACAGCTCAACCGGCTGGGCTACGGGCAGCCGGGCAGCGGTCTCATGCTGAACCTGGTGTTCAACCCCCAGGGCGCCGAATTGCCGCCCGAGCAATCGGCGCTGCAGGCGGCGTATCAGCGCGAGCTGTTTTCGCATTACGGCATTGTCTTTAATCGCCTGCTCACGATCACCAACATGCCGATCCAGCGCTTCGGCAGCATCCTGGTGTCGCATGGCCAGTTCGAACCCTACATGGCGCTGCTGAAGGCCAGCCACCGCGAGGCCAACCTGTCACAGGTAATGTGCCGTTCGATGCTCAGCGTCGACTGGCAGGGATGGCTCTACGATTGCGACTTCAACCAGATGCTCGGCCTGCCCGCGCGCGTCAAGGGCAAGCCGCGCACTCACCTGCGCGACCTGCTCGATGTCGATCCGGACGGCGCGCCGATCGAAGTGGCCGACCATTGCTACGGCTGCACCGCGGGACACGGCAGCAGCTGCGGCGGCGCACTGGAAACGGACGCGAGGGGGCGCTGAGATGAAACGCATCATTCTGCTGGGGCTTGTCGCCGCACTGCTGGCTGCATTCTTTGCCTTCGATCTGGGGCGGTTTCTCACGCTGGAAACGCTCAAGGCTTCGCAGGAACAGTTTGCCGCGCAGTACGCCGCAACGCCTTATCTGGTAATGGGCGCCTACTTCGTGATCTATGTCGGGGTCACCGCCTTGTCGCTGCCCGGCGCGGCAGTGATGACGCTGGCCGGCGGCGCGCTGTTCGGGCTTGCCACCGGCACCCTGCTGGTGTCGTTCGCCTCCAGCCTCGGCGCCACGCTGGCTTTTCTGGTGGCGCGCTTCGTACTGCGCGACACCGTGCAGAATCGCTTCGGCAACCGCCTCGCCGCGATCAATGCCGGCATCGAGAAGGATGGCGCCTTCTATCTTTTCACCCTGCGCCTGGTGCCGGCGTTTCCGTTTTTCGTCATCAATCTGCTGATGGGGCTGACGCCGATCCGCACCTGGACTTTCTACTGGGTGAGCCAGGTCGGCATGCTGGCCGGCACGCTGGTCTACGTCAACGCCGGCACGCAGCTGGCGCGCATCGACAGCCTGGCGGGGATCCTGTCGCCCGGCTTGGTCGCCTCGTTTGTGCTGCTCGGCATCTTTCCGCTGATCGCGAAAAAGATCGTCGCCATGGCCCAGGCGCGCAAGGTCTACGCCGGCTGGACGCGGCCGAAGCGCTTCGACCGTAACCTGGTGGTGATCGGCGCCGGCGCGGCAGGCTTGGTCACCGCCTACATCGCCGCCGCCGTCAAGGCCAAGGTCACCCTGATCGAAGGCCACAAGATGGGCGGAGATTGTCTCAACTATGGCTGCGTGCCGTCGAAAGCGCTGATCCGCTCGGCCCGGTTCGTGAAGCAGGCGCACGATGCCGACACGCTCGGCATCGCCCGCGCCGCAATCGATTACGACTTCGCCGACGTGATGGAACGGGTGCGGCGTGTGGTGCGCACGGTCGAGCCGCACGATTCGGTCGAGCGCTACACGAAGCTCGGCGTCGAGGTCATCGAAGGCCAGGCCATGATCACCTCGCCGTGGACGGTGGACGTCAACGGCCAGACGCTCACCACCCGCGCGATCGTCGTCGCCACCGGCGCCGCGCCGCTGATCCCCAAACTGCCCGGGCTCGCCGACGTGCGCCACTACACCTCGGACACGATCTGGAGCCTGACCGAACGCCCTCAGCGGCTGGTCGTGCTGGGCGGCGGCCCCATCGGCTGCGAACTGGCGCAGGCCTTCGCCCGCCTCGGCTGCCAGGTCGTGCAGGTGGCGCGCAGCGGGCTGATGGGCCGCGAAGACCCCGATGCGGCCGCCGCGGTCGAAGCCGCGCTGGCAGCCGACGGCGTGAGGCTCATGAAAGACACCGACACCCTGCGCTGCGAAAAGGCGGACGGCGAACAACTGCTGTGGATACGGCACGACGGCCAGGACGCGGCGCTGCCCTTCGACGCGCTGCTGCTCGCCGTCGGCCGCGCGCCGCGCACGCAAGGCTTCGGCCTGGAGGCGCTGGAGATTCCGCTCACCCGCGCGCGCACGCTCGAAACCAACGCCTGGCTGCAGACCCGCTACCCCAATATCTACGCCTGCGGCGACGTCGCCGGTCCCTTTCAGTTCACCCACACGGCAGCGCATCAGGCCTGGTATGCTGCGGTCAACGCCCTGTTCGGCGGACTCAAGCGATTCAAGGCCGACTATTCGGTCATCCCCTGGGTCACCTTCACCGATCCCGAGGTCGCGCGCGTCGGCCTGTCTGAAACCGAGGCGCGCGGGCGCGGCATCGCGGTCGAGGTCACCCGCTACGGTCTCGACGACCTCGACCGCGCCATCGCCGAAGACGCCGCGCACGGCTACGTGAAAGTGCTGACGGTGCCGGGCAAGGACCGCATCCTCGGCGTCGCCATCGTCGGCGCGCACGCGGGCGAGATGCTGTCCGAATTCGTGCTGGCGATGCGCCACGGCCTCGGGCTCAACAAGATCCTCGGCACCATCCACCCCTACCCCACCTGGGCCGAAGCCAACAAGTACGCAGCGGGCGAGTGGAAGCGCGCCCACGCGCCGCAAAAGCTGCTCGGCTGGGTGGCGCGCTACCACGCCTGGAACAGGGGATGACGCCATGAAATCTACATTTCTCGCCTTGATGATGTGGCTCCTTGCCGCATCGGCACAGGCTGCCCGTTTCGATCACGCCGTCTGGGACGGCCTGCTGCAGCGCCACGTTGTTACCCTGGCGCAGGGCCAGGCCACCGAGGTCGACTATGCCGGCATGGCGCGTGAGCGGGCGCGCCTCAAGACCTACCTGGACGCGCTGGCGGCGGTGAAACCTGCCGAATACAGGCAATGGACGAAATCCGATCAGCTCGCCTTCCTGATCAACGCGTACAACGCCTGGACAGTCGAACTGGTGCTGACCCGTTATCCCGACCTGCGCTCGATCAAAGAGATCGGCAGCCTGTTCGGCAGCCCGTGGAAGAAGCGCTTCGTCCCGCTGCTCGGCGAAACCCGTTCGCTCGACGACATCGAGCACGGCCTGATTCGCGCCGCAGGCGTGTTCGAGGAACCGCGCATCCATTTCGCGGTGAACTGTGCGTCGGTCGGCTGCCCCGCCCTGCGCGGCGAGGCCTATGTGGGCGACCGGATCGATGCGCAACTGGAAGACGCGACCCGGCGCTTTCTCGCGGACCGCAGCCGCAACCGCTTCAATCCCAAAACCCAGCGGCTGGAGGTCTCGAAAATCTTCGACTGGTACCGGCAGGATTTCGAGCGCGGCTGGGGCGGTTACACGCATCTGTCGCAATTCTTCGCGCGTTACGCCGACGTGCTGGCCGACACCGACGACGACCGCAGGCTGCTGCGCGCACGGCAGACACGCATCACGCATCTCGATTACGACTGGACACTCAACGCGCGCGGCGCGTGAAACGTCCACACAGCGTGTCCGCCTTGTCAGGATCGAACACGCCGGGCGACCAACTTTCATGCGTCCCGATCGACATCCGTCATGAATGAATTCACCACCTTCCTGTTCGGCCTGTTCGCCCACTATGGCTACATCGCGGTATTCGTGGGCGTCATGCTGACCAATGCCGGCGTGCCGATGGCGGGCGAGCTGACGCTGCTCGTCGCGGGCAGCGTACTGGCAACTGGGCATCTGGATTTCACGACGACCATCCTGATTGCCGCAAGCGCCGCGCTACTGAGCGACAGCCTCTGGTATGCCATCGGACGAATGGGAACGGTCCGGCTGATCGGGCTGTATTGCAAGGCGAGTTTTGGCTCGACCGCCTGCGTGGCGAAAACCGCTGACACCCTGGTGCGTTTCGGCCCGCGGTCGCTGATCCTCGCGCGTTTCATCCCCGGCTTCCGCACCTTCGCCGCGCCCATGGCCGGGATGTCGAATCTGGGCTACATCCGTTTCGCGCTATACGACGGCATCGGCGCACTGCTGTGGGCCGGCTTCGTCGTTACCGCCGGATGGGGGTTCGCGCATCGCCTGGCGAGCCTCGTCGGGCAGATCGAGAACGTCCGGCTGGCGTTGCTTTGGCTGGGCGGCGGCGGCCTGCTGCTGTTCGTGCTGATGAAGCTCTGGGTCCGGCGTCTTCACGGCGCGGCGCAACTGGATAGCGCCCCCGTAGAGGAGTCCGCATGAGCTGGCTGTCGATCATCGTACCGACCCTGAACGAGGCGCAGATCATTGTGCCCACGCTGACCCGGCTCGAATCCCTGCGCAAACGCGGCGTCGAAATCATCGTGGCCGACGGCGGCAGCAGCGATGGCACCCCCGTACTGGCCGCGCCGCTGGCAGACCGGGTGTTGACCGCGCCGCCAGGCCGGGCGCGACAGATGAATGCCGGTGCAGCCCGGGCGACCGGCGTGGCGCTGCTGTTTCTGCATGCCGACACGCGCTTGCCCGACGATGCGCTCTGCGCCGTCGATCGCGCGCTGAACCAGCATCGCTGGGGACGTTTCGACGTGCGCCTCGATTCGCGGCGCCCTTTGCTGCGGCTGGTGGCGCGGATGATGAACCTGCGGTCCCGCCTGACCGGCATTGCGACGGGGGATCAGGCGCTGTTCATGACACGTGCGGCGTTCGAGTCGGTGGGCGGTTTCCCCGAGCAGGCACTGATGGAAGACATCGAATTGTCGCAGCGGCTGAAAAAAACCGGCCCGCCCGCCTGCCTGAAAACGCCCGTCGTCACCTCGGCGCGGCGCTGGGAAGAACACGGCGCATGGCGCACCATCGTGCTCATGTGGCGCCTGCGCTGGGCGCACTGGCGCGGCGCGGAACCGGCGCAACTGGCGCGGCACTACAACTGCCCCGCGCGGGAGATAAAGCCATGAACGCCACCCGCATCGTGATTTTCGCCAAGGCGCCGCACCCCGCTCGCGTCAAAACCCGGCTCATTCCCGCACTGGGCGAAGCCGGTGCGGCCAGGCTCGCCGAGCGCATGCTGCGTCACGCACTGGAGGCAGCCTGGACGGCGGATATCGGCCCGGTCGAACTGTGCGTCGACCCGCCGCCCGATAGCGCCGACTGGTACAGTTTCCAACTGCCACCCGGCGTGCAGACCAGCGCCCAGGGCGAAGGCGATCTCGGCGCACGCATGGCGCGTGCCGCGCAGCGCAGTCTGGATTCGCATCAACGCGTGCTGCTGATCGGCACCGATTGTCCGCAGCTCGACGCGCAAACGCTGCGCGATGCCGCGCTGCTGCTGGATACGCACCACGCCGTCATGCATCCGGCGCACGATGGCGGTTACGTCCTGCTCGGCCTGTCGATCTTCCATTCTTCGCTGTTCGACGACATGCCGTGGAGCACGCCGCAGATCGCCGCGCTGACGCGCGAGCGCATGGCCGCGCTGGGCTGGCGTGCGGCCGTCGGCCGCACCCTGGCGGATATCGACGAACCCGCCGACCTGGTCCGCCTGCCGCCCGACTGGCAGCGTGCAATCAATCTGGCGTTGACATCATGAAACGCCTGTTGCTGATCGGCGGCGGCCACGCCCACCTGTTCGTGCTGGAAGCCTTCGCGCGTGCGCCGCTGCCCGGCGTGGAACGGGTGCTGGTCAGCCCGCACCAGCTCGCGCCCTATTCCGGCATGATGCCGGACGTGATCGCCGGTCATTACCACTATGAGCAGGCGTGCATCGACCTCGCGCCGCTGGTACGTGCAGCCGGCTGCCGCTGGCTGAAAACGCGCGCCGTGCAATTCGATCCCGCCCATCGCGTGGTGGTCTGCGAAAACGGTAGTCGGCTCGACTACGACCTGCTGTCGATCAACACCGGTTCCACCCCGCCGCCGATGACGGTTGCTGGCGTGGCCGAGTATGCCGTTCCGGTGAAGCCGATCGAGACTTTCCTCGACCACTGGCGACAACTCGCGACCGAGCTCGCGTGCCGCCGTCCGCTCAACATCGCGGTGGTCGGCGGCGGCGCGGCCGGTGTCGAAGTCATCGCTGCCATGCGGCACCGGCTGGCGCGCACCACCTGGCATCCGCATCGCTTTCACCTGATCGGACGGCAGGACACGCTGCTGCATCATCTGGCGCCGCAAGCGGGACGTGCCGCCGCGCGCGCGCTGCGGGCGCTGGGCATCACCCTCCATCTCGGGCAAGCCGTCAATGCGGTCGCACAGGATCACGTCGAACTCGCCGACGGCAGCCGCATCGACAGCGATTTCACCGTCTGGGCCACCGGCGCCGCCGCGCCCGCCTGGCCGCGCGCCGCCGGTCTGGCGGTCGACGGCGCGGGATTCATCGCGATCGAGCCGACGCTGCGCTCGTGCTCGCATCCCGACGTTTTCGCCGCCGGCGATGTCGCCAGCCTGGTCAACCGCCCGTATCCCAAATCCGGCGTCTACGCCGTGAAAGCCGGCCCGGTACTGGCCGCCAATCTGCGTGCCGCGTTGCAAGACCAGGCGCTCGCGCCATGGACACCGCAGACGCGCGCGCTGGCGCTGCTCTCGACCGGCGACCGCCACGCCATCGGCACGTGGGGCGGCTGGGTATGGCAGGGGCGCTGGGCATGGCGTTGGAAAGACCATATCGACCGCCGCTTTGTCGCGCGCTTCGCGGCCCGCAAGCTGGCAACCCATCCCCATTCATCCAAGGAGAACCCCTCATGCGCGACGAAGTGAAAGACTATTACGGCCATCAACTGCAAAGCTCGGCCGACCTTAAAACCAGCGCCTGCTGCGATGTCGCGGCCATGCCCGCCTGGCTGAAGCCGCTGCTGGCCAACGTCCATCCTGAGGTCAGTTCACGTTACTACGGCTGCGGGCTGGTCGCGCCGCTGGCGCTCGAAGGCAGCCGCATTCTCGATCTCGGTTCCGGCTCGGGGCGCGACTGCTACGTGCTGGCGCAACTCGCCGGACCGACCGGCTCGGTGCTCGGCGTGGACATGACCGAGGAGCAGCTCGCCGTTGCCGAAGCGCATCGCGGCTGGCATGCGGAAAAATTCGGCCACGACAACGTGCGCTTCCAGCTCGGCTACATCGAGGAACTCGACGTCCTGGAGCTGGAAGACGCCAGCTTCGACGTCATCGTCTCCAACTGCGTGGTCAACCTGTCGCCCAACAAGGACCGCGTGCTGGCGCACATCCACCGGCTGCTGAAGCCCGGCGGCGAGTTTTACTTTTCCGACATCTACGCCGACCGCCGCGTCCCCGCCGCGCTGCGCAACGATCCGCTGCTGTACGGCGAATGCCTCGGCGGCGCGCTGTACTGGAACGATTTCCTGACGCTCGCGAAGGCATCCGGCTTCGCCGACCCGCGCCTGGTGGAAAGCCGCCCGATCGAACTCACCGATCCCGCCATCGCGCGGAAGGTCGGCGCGCTGCGCTTTTATTCCGCCACCTACCGGCTGTTCAAGCTCGACGGTCTGGAACCGGCGTGCGAAGACTACGGCCAGGCCGTGATCTATCGCGGCACGCTGCCGCTGGCGCGCGATGCGTTCCGGCTCGACGCCCATCACGTCGTCGAAGCGGGCAGGGTCTTCCCGGTATGCGGCAACACCTGGCGCATGCTGCACGACAGCCGCTTCGCCGCGCACTTCGATTTCATCGGCGATTTTTCTCGCCACTACGGCATCTTCCCCGGTTGCGGCGGGGGGCTGCCCTTTACCGAACCAGGCAGCGACGCATCCTGCGCCTGTTGCTGATCCTCAAGGGGATGCTATGTTGAACACGCTAATCAGCGCTGCACTGTTGCTGTCGCTGGCCGCGCCGCTCCATGCCGCGCAGGCTGCCGACAACAAGCTCGTGCTCACCGGCTCCAGCACCGTCGCACCGCTGGCCCTGGAAATCGGCAAGCGCTTCGAAGCGCAGAATCCCGGCGTGCGCGTGGACGTGCAGACCGGCGGCTCGTCGCGCGGCGTGGCCGATACGATGAACGGCCTGGCCGACATCGGTCTGGTATCGCGCGCGCTCAAGCCCGCCGAAGCAAAAACACTGGCCGCCCACACCCTCGCGCTCGACGGCGTCGCCCTCGTCGTGCATGCGAGCAATCCCGTCAAACAGCTCGACGATGCGCAGATCAAGGCGATCTACACCGGCCGGACGCGCAACTGGCGCGAAACTGGCGGGCCGGATCGCCCGATCACGGTGGTCAACAAGGCCGAAGGCCGCTCGACGCTGGAACTGTTCCTCCACTACACCGGGCTGAAGAACAGCCAGATACGCGCGCAGGCGGTGATCGGCGACAACCAGCAGGGCATCAAGACAGTGACGGGCAACCCCGGCGCCATCGGCTATGTGTCGATCGGCGCGGCGGAATACGCGGTCGGGCACGGCGTGCCGATCAGGCTGTTACCGATGGGCGGCGTGGAAGCGAGCACCGACACGGTGCAACGCGGCAGCTTTCCCCTGTCGCGCCCGCTCAACCTGGTCACCCGCGGCGCGCCGTCGCCGCTCGCCGCCCGCTTCATCGCCTTCGCCCGCTCGCCCGCCGTGCGCGACCTGATCGAGGCGCAATACTTCGTTCCGCCGCCACGCTGAGCCACGCTGCTGATGCCACGCTCGGCCGACACCCTCCTCGAACCGCTGACCGCCGCGATGGCGGGCATCTCGGCGCTGCTGTTGATCGGCATGATCGGTTTTCTGCTGGCCGAATCCTGGCCGGCGCTGGCGCACGGCAACTGGCTGCGCTTCGCCGGTCTCGCCTGGTATCCGCTCGAAGGCCAGTTTGGCCTGGCCGCGATGGGCATTGCGACGCTGGCGGTGGCCGCGCTCGCGATCCTGCTGGCCGCGCCGCTGGGGCTGGCATGCGCGCTGTTCGCGCGGTTTCAGGCGCCGCCCGCGCTGGCCGGCGGCTTTCGCGGCCTGCTCGCGCTGATGGCCGGCGTGCCCTCGGTGGTCTACGGCTTCTGGGGGCTGACCGTGCTGGTGCCGCTGGTGGCGCGCTGGCAGCCGCCCGGCGCCAGCCTCTTCACCGCCGGACTGGTGCTCGCGCTGATGATCCTGCCCACCGTGGCGCTGCTTGCCCATGCCGCACTCGCCGCCGTGCCGCGCGGCCTGCTCGACGGCGCGGCCGCGCTCGGTCTGAGCCGGCGCACGACGCTGCTGAAGGTGGCCGTCCCCGCCGCGCGGCGCGGCATCGTCGGCGGCGTGCTGCTTGGCCTGGCGCGCGCACTGGGCGAAACCATGGCGGTGCTGATGGTGGCCGGAAACGTGGTGCAACTGCCCGCCAGCGTGTTCGATCCGGTGCGCGTGCTCACCGCCAACATCGCACTGGAAATGGCCTACGCCACCGATACCCATCGCGCCGGGCTGTTCGTGTCGGGGCTGCTGCTGGCGCTGCTGGCGCTCGGCCTGGCGTGGTTCGCCGCGCGTCTGGAGCCGCGCCATGCCTAGCGCCACGCCGGGCGACCGCCTGTTCGGACTCGCGCTGTGGGGCGCGGCGCTCGGCGTCGTCGCCGTGTTCGCCTGGCTCTTCGCCGATCTCGCGCGACTCGGGCTCGGCGCGCTATCGTGGGATTTCGTCACGACCGCGCCGGAAAACGCCGGACGCGCCGGCGGCATCGCACCGATTCTCGTTTCCACCCTGCTGATCCTCGGCGTGGCGGTCGGCGTCGCCACGCCGGTCGGACTCGGGGCGGCAATCTGGCTCAACACCTACACCCGCGCCGGCGGACACGCCGGACGCCGCATCCGGTTGGCACTCGACGGCCTTGCCGGCATGCCGTCCATCGTCTTCGGCCTGTTCGGCAACGCATTTTTCAGCGTGACGCTTGGCCTCGGGTTTTCGATCCTGTCGGGCGGACTCACGCTGGCCGCGATGATCCTGCCGATTTTCATCCGCACCGTCGAGGCAGGACTCGCCGCGGTGGACGACGGCTGGCGGCGCGGCGCGGCGGCGCTCGGGTTGAGCCAGAGCGCCGCGCTCGCGCACATCGTCCTGCCCGCCGCGGCGCCCGCCATCGGCGCCGGGCTGATGCTCGGCATCGGCCGCGCCGCCGCCGAAACCGCCGCGCTCATCTTCACCAGCGGCTACGTCGACCGCATGCCCGAGTCCTTGTCGGATTCCGGGCGCGCGCTCGCCGTCCACATCTACGATCTGTCGATGAACGTCGCCGGTGGCGACGCCCACGCCGCCGCCAGCGCGCTGGTGCTGATCGCGCTGGTTGCGGCAGCCAACCTGCTGGCGGTCGCGCTGTCGCGCCGCCTGCTCACCCGGAGACTCGCCTTATGAACCCGCACACACTGGGCTGTATTGAGGCAGGCACGCCGTGCTGCGTGCCGACGCCCCACCTGTCAATTAAAAACCTGAGCGTGGCCTACGGCGAAACGCCGGTCCTCTCCGACGTCTCGCTCGACATCCACAAAGGCTGCATCACGGCGCTGATCGGCCCTTCGGGTTGCGGCAAGACCAGCTTCCTCAACGCCCTCAACCGCCTCACCGACCTGATTCCCGGCGCGCGCGTCGACGGCAGCATCCGCCTGCACCAGGACGACGGTGCGCTCGACCTGCTCGATCCCGCGCTCGACGTACTCGCGCTACGCCGTCGCGTCGGCATGATTTTCCAGCGCCCCAATCCGTTTCCGCTGTCGATCCGCCGCAACCTGGAACTTCCGCTGCGCGAACATGGCGTGCGCCGCGCCGACGCACTGGCATACAAGATTGAATCCGCGTTGTCCGACGTGGGGCTGTGGGAAGAAGTGCGCGACCGCCTCGATGCGCCCGCGCTGGCGTTGTCCGGCGGTCAGCAGCAGCGCCTGTGCATCGCCCGCGCGCGGGTGCTGGAACCTGAAATCCTGCTGATGGACGAGCCGTGCAGCGCGCTCGACCCCCTCGCCAGCGGCGTGGTCGAGGAAACAATCCAGTCGCTCGCCGGCCGCCATACGGTGGTCATCGTCACCCACAACCTCGCGCAGGCACGCCGCATCGGCAACTACGCCGCGTTTTTCTGGATGCGCGAGCGCATCGGCCAGCTGGTCGAGTTTGGTCGGTGCCGGCAGATTTTCGACGCCCCGGTTCATCCTGCCACCGCAGCCTATATCGGGGGCATGCGTGGCTGACAGGACCGCAGTGGCGCAAGCTTAATCCAGGCTGGCGATGGAGTGCGCGGTCTCTGTGCGGCAGGCATTGATCGAATCGGTGATGCGCTCGCTGCTCGAATCTTGCTTCCCCAGTCCGGCCCACTCGGCCGCCCAGGTCTTGAACAAATTCGCAGCGTGATGCTGCGCGGGCTGCGGCATCAGGGTAGACAGATCGCGGACCATCAACCCCCGGCCCCAGCCACTGACCGGATTGCCCTGCAATGGATCGTCGCTGTAATGGGCATGGTCGGCGATGGTTTGCAGTTCGCCCAGGTTACGCAGAATTTCGAAACCGGCCTGGCGAACCGTGCGCTGATCTTCGGTCACCTCGTGCCGCCACGCGGAATACAGCAGACTGGATACCGCCACGATCATGCTGAGGATCGCGATCAGGTTGTTGCGGACTGCTGGCGGATAGGGATCCGATCTAGCATGCATCACTCCTGATGAGGTTGAACCGGCTCAGGCCACCCCGGTACTTGAATCGGCCGTCGATCGTCACGCAAAGACCCCCGTCCTTCCATCCGTGTGCATGGATCCAAACATACTCGTACACCCGACTTGATAGCCGCCGGCATAGCTGACGAAACGCCTGGCTCAGATCCCAAGCCTCAGTCGGGCTCCGAAATTCTGGAGCCGCGCTGACTGAGCCATCACTCGCGCAATGCGCCAACATCGAACAGGACCGAGCCATACGTCTCGCCATGTCCTTTCTCGGGTCCGGCCGTACCGGCGACGTATCCCGTTTCGTCAACGTCGTGATTCGGAAAAGCGGAGTTTGGCCCACCTCCGATATGTATGCGCTTGCGCGTATCGGAAAAACTGGTGCCCACATACCCCGGTCGATCAAGGTCGTTCAGAATGCTGCTCTCCATATCCGGGTTGCCGTCCCAGTGGCCAGCAAATGACAGGGAGGCAACCAGCATGGTCGCGCCTGTTATGGCCGTAAAACTCAAAAGGGTGTTTTTCATGATGCTCTCCTTCGTATCGGATTAAACTGGGTGCCATAAACTTGCTGGCACTGCTGATGAAGACCGGGGCACGCGCCAGAATCTGACAGATGCGTGCAATGGGTCTGCTCATTGGTCGGGATGGCGTGCATATCCTTGCAGTCATTCGCTGATAATTGGCGGAACCTGAGTTGAACTTGAATGGAATCGATGTGAGACCATGCGCTGCCCCTTTGCTCCTAACGCTGTTGCTGTTGCTTATTGGCGCAGCAACCACACCGGGCCGCGCCGCCACTCTGGACGAGCAGGCGCTGGCGTCGCAGGTATTGAAAGTGGTGGCGACACGCACCGATGGCAGCAAGGAATTCGGTTCTGCGGTATCAATTGCCGGTGACCAGCTGGTCACCAACTGCCATGTCATCAGCGGTGCGTCTCGTATCGAAGTCGAACTTGCTCAAGGATCGTACCTGGCCACGGTCGACCTGCGCGACAGCTATCGCGACCTGTGTTTCCTCAAACTGCCAGGCTACCAGGCTGAACCCGTGTCAATGATCGCGTCCGGTCAGATCCATGTGGGGCAGGATGTCGTTGCTGCAGGCTTTACAAACGGGACTTACACCGTCAGCCGGGGCAGAATCGTGGGGTTGCATACCTGCGAATGTGGCGGTGGCAAGGTGATTCAGACTTCCGCCCCGTTCGGCCGTGGCGCCAGCGGAGGCGGGCTGTTCGATTCGCAAGGTCGCCTGGTCGGCATCCTCACATTCAAGTCGAAAAACGGCGGAAATTTTCACTTTGCGTTGCCGGTGGGCTGGTTGCGTCAACTGGCTGATCATCGGCTGGAAACCCTGGGCCCGGATGAAAGCTTCTGGAAACGTCCCGGCAAGGAAAGCGGCTATTTTCTCGTTGCCTGCGACCTCGGCGAGAAGAAGGCGTGGCGTTCGCTGCTCAGCCTCGCCTCAGAATGGCGTGAGCGCGAAACCAGCAACCCGGAAGCCTGGATGGCCTTGGGGCGTGCCCATCGCGGACTGGGTCAGAGCGAAGCAGCAGTAGCTAATTTTCAGCGCGCGCTCATGCTGGACTCGACCCATGCCGAAGCGCAATGGGCCTTGCAGGAACTGGAGCTTGAACTTGGGCGGAGCCTGACGGAACCGGGCAGACTTTAGCAGCATTCTGAATCGGCGGTTGAAGCCCGTCATGCTTGCCGCACACGGAATCTGTGCCAGAAATCGGAATCCTGTTCAGTCTTCGTTTGGGTTGAACGAGAGGCGTTGCGGCGTATCCATGTGCAGCATGCAGCCGTTGTTCGTTATCGAAAATGCACCTCGCGCCTGTTCCCAGCCAGCACTCACCGCCAAGGCATCGACCCGCGCGAACAGGGCCTGCAGCGCCAGGCCCAACGCGCTTCGCCGGGCATAGTCGAGACCGCTCGATTCATAACGCTTTCGCGCCTCGGATGCGCCGTCGTGGCCTATATCAAGCATTTGCTGCGTCAGTGCCTGGCGTAGCCCATCCAGACCGAGATCCTGGATGAGATATACGGCGATTGCCTTGTCGCCGGAGAGCCCGCCGGGCAAACGCGCACGCAAGTGTTCCGGACCGCGCAAGCAATTCCGCCAGCACGGTCTCCATGCGCGTCAGGTCAACGAGTTTCGCCCGCACTTCGGCAAGTTTCCTATCACCCACTTTTCTCGCTTCGCCACAGTGAGCACCGTCGGCCAGCCTGAGCAGGCCTGCCACGTCGTCCAGGCTGAAGCCCAGGCGCTGTGCCGATTTCACGAATCGCACCCGCGCGACATCTGCCTCGCCGTAGCGGCGAATGCTGCCGTAAGGCTTGTCTGGTTCGGGCAACAAACCCTTGCGTTGGTAGAACCGGATGGTCTCTACGTTGACATCGGCGGCCCTGGCGAAGCCACCGATCGTCAGGTTTGCCAGATCGTTTTTCATACCGCTTGACTCCGTACTTGACTACGGATTTAACGTTACTCCATTCACTCAATGCCTGAAAGGAGAAACCACCATGACCAACCCGATCAACCTGCTTGCCTGGGTCGGCGACAAGGCCGCATCCCTCGGCGCGCTGGTGTCCGCGATGGGCTGCGCGATGTGCTTTCCGGCCATCGCCAGCCTGGGCGCCGCGCTGGGGATGGGCTTTCTCGCCCACTGGGAGGGCCTGTTCATCAACACCCTGCTGCCGCTGTTCGCCTGGCTCGCGCTGGCCATCAACGCGCTCGGCTGGTTCCGTCACCGGCAATGGCACCGCAGCCTGCTCGGCATGCTGGGGCCGACGATCCTGCTGCTATCGCTCTACCCATGGTTCCAGTATGGCTGGAGCAGTGTCGCGACCTATGCCGGAATCGGCACGATGCTGGCGGTTTCCATCTGGGATCTCGTCTCGCCCGCCAACCGCCGCTGCGATACCGATGGCTGCGAGCTGCCCGTCAGACAGGCCTGAGCCCGGTCCCTCTAACCCGCTTACCTCACGGAGCCCCCTATGACCCACCTGAAAATCACCGGCATGACCTGCGAGTCGTGCGCGACGCACATCAAGGCAGCCCTGGAAAAAGTACCGGGCGTCCATGCGGCAGACGTGTCCTGGTCCCACGGCACCGCGCAACTTGATATCGAACCTGGCACGTCTTCCGAACGGCTCACCGCCGCCGTGGCCGCTCTTGGCTACAAGGCCACGCTGGCCGCTGCGCCAGCTTCGCCGGTCAGCGGAGACAAGGCGCGCGGCGACGGGCTGCACATCGCCGTCATCGGCAGCGGCGGCGCGGCGATGGCCGCTGCGCTGAAAGCGGTCGAGCGCGGCGCGCGCGTCACGCTGATCGAGCGCGGCACGCTTGGCGGCACCTGCGTCAACATCGGCTGCGTGCCGTCCAAGATCATGATCCGCGCGGCGCACATTGCGCACCTGCGCCGGGAGAGCCCGTTCGACGCCGGCATCGCGGCAAGCCCGCCGGTCATCGATCGCGCCGCGCTGCTCGCGCAGCAGCAGGGGCGCGTCGATGAACTGCGTCGCGCCAAGTACGAGGGCATCCTGGAAAGCACGCCGGCAATCGCCGTGCTGCGCGGCGAGGCGCGTTTCCATGACGCGCAAAGCCTCGTCGTGAAGCGGCCCGACGGCGAAGAACGCGTGGTCGCGTTCGACCGCTGCCTGGTTGCCACGGGCGCCAGCGCGACCCTGCCGCCCATCCCCGGCCTGGCCGACACCCCGTACTGGACGTCCACCGAAGCGCTGGCCAGTGAAGCGATCCCCGCGCGCCTGGCCGTGCTCGGTTCGTCGGTGGTGGCGCTGGAGCTGGCGCAGGCGTTTGCCAGGCTGGGTAGCCAGGTCACCGTCCTCGCGCGCAGCACGCTTCTTTCCAGCGAGGACCCGGCCATCGGCGAGGCCATCACGGCGGCCTTCCGCGCAGAAGGCATCGCGGTGCTGGAACACACGCAAGCCAGCCGCGTCGCCCATGCGGGCGGCGAATTCGTACTCACCACGGCACAGGCCGAACTGCGCGCCGACCGTCTATTGGTCGCCACCGGCCGCGCACCCAACACGCGCGGCCTGAATCTCGATGCAGCGGGCGTCGCCGTCGACGCGCAGGGCGCTATCGTCGTCGATCCCGGCATGCGCACCCCCGCGCCGCACATCTACGCTGCCGGCGACTGCACCGACCAGCCGCAGTTCGTTTATGTCGCGGCGGCGGCCGGCACCCGCGCCGCCATCAACATGACCGGCGGTGCAGCGGCGCTGGACCTGACCGCGATGCCCGCCGTGGTGTTCACCGATCCGCAAGTGGCCACCGTGGGGGTGACGGAAGCCGAAGCGAAGCGGAACGGCATCGAATCGGAAAGCCGCACCCTCGCGCTCGACAACGTGCCGCGCGCGCTCGCCAACTTCGACACGCGCGGCTTCATCAAGCTGGTCGCCGAAGCCGGGTCGGGCCGTCTGCTCGGGGTACAGGCCGTCGCGCCGGAAGCCGGCGAACTGATCCAGACGGCGGCGCTGGCGATTCGAAACCGCATGACCGTGCAGGAACTGGCCGACCAGCTGTTCCCCTACCTGACGATGGTCGAGGGGCTGAAACTCGCCGCGCAGACCTTCAGCAAGGACGTGACGCAACTGTCCTGCTGCGCGGGTTAAGCTGTGCGTACCGATAGGGCAGGAGACGATTCAGCGTGGAAGGAGATCGCACCCGAACCAGCAAGCTGCGACTGTTCGGAGCGCTGCTGGTTCTGCTCGTCCTGGTGCTGGCCTATTTCCATCTGGATACCAGCGGCCAACTGGAGCGGATTCTGGACGGCGAGTGGCTGCGCGAGCAAACCCTGGCGCTGGGTGTTCGAGGGCCGTTCCTGATCATCGGCCTGATGGCGTTGGCCGTCGTCATCAACCCTATCCCGAGCGCCCCCATCGCCGTGGTCTCGGGTGCGGTGTTCGGCCATGCCTGGGGCACGCTGTATGTCGTCATCGGCGCGGAAATCGGCGCCTTGATCGCGTTCTCAATCGCCCGCATGTTCGGCCACGACCTGTTACACAGATTGTTCGGAGATCGTATCGAGCTGGGCTGGCTGGGCTCGCAAAACGCCCTGACCTGGATGGTGTTCGTCTCGCGCCTGCTGCCTTTCGTCTCCTTCGATCTGGTGAGTTACGGTGCCGGGTTGACGCCTATCAAGCCGTGGCGTTTCGCGCTGGCGACCCTGCTGGGTTTGATTCCGGTGAGCTTTCTGCTGGCTCACTTCGGCGGTGAAATGGCCGAGGCGAACATGAATAAAGCGATAACCTTGCTGTTGCTGATCGGACTGCTGGTCGCGGTGCCGCTGGTGTTCAGACTCGTTCGCGCCCACCACAGCCGCGATCAGGAACCCGGGGAATAGCCGGGGCAGACGGTCTTCAGTTTTCCGGCTCGACCCAGTGACTGACCATCTTCTTGATGGCTATGTCACTGTTGGCTGTTGAAGTCATGTCTTGCCCCCTCTGGTGAAGACCCATCCCACAGGGGTGAGCTGTTGTGGGAGGGCCGCCCCCGGCCCGAAGCCGTGGAGTTTGCAACGGTGCGAAATTCGGGGCGAGGGCGCCCGTGCGTGGTTGTTGCCGACTTGTCGGCTTTACAACCACGGCCTACTCCTTGCGGGTGCTCCCACAATGCCAGCCCGTGTTGCCGGGGACTTTGCGAGGAACAACACTTAACGGTGATAGAGCCTTCTTGATATCCGGCGCAATGACAATGGCAAGTGGAAACACGATGCCCCATGAGGGCAGCCAGGCCTGAACACACTGGCCGACCAGACCATCCGTCCATCCGACATGCTGAAACACAGCCACGCTCGCAACGATCAGGGATGTCGCGCCCGTCAACAGCAGGGCGAACAACTGCGCTTCGAAACGGGCCGGGAGTTTTTTCATGGCGTCGCTCCGCCATGCCGCAAGGCGTGCGCGGCTGCGCCATAGAGGGCGGTACGGGGCTCCAGAATGATCCGCACTGGAATCCGGCTCAGCAAACCAGAAAAACGCCCCTTGTCCGTGAAGGCGGCCATGAAGCCGCTGTTCGGCAAGGTGTCGATCAGCTTGGGGGCAATACCGCCACCGATATAAAGCCCGCCGGTCGCCAGCACCATGAGCGCCAGGTTGCCCGCTGCCGCGCCGTAGGCGGACAGGAACATGTCGAGGGCCTTCTCACAGATGGCCGCCTCGCCGCTTGCTCCTGCCTGGGCGATCACAGCCGCGCGGTCGGCTGCGGTTTCCAGCCGCGCGGCCAGCCCATCCGGCTCGTCCATGCCGCTGTCTTTCAGAAAATCGTAAATCGCCGCGAGGCCGCGCCCGGACACCACCCGCTCGACGCTGACCCGGCCATGGCGCGCGGCTAGAAAACGCAACAGGCCCACTTCGTCTTCGTTGCGCGGTGCGAAATCGACATGGCCGCCCTCCGAGGCCGACACCCGGTAGTCCGCGTCATGGTTGAACAGCATGGCCATACCCAGGCCGGTTCCGGCGGCAATGAGCGCCCGGTTGCCGCCGGCAAGCGACTGTCCGGGGTTGAGTGTAAAGAACTGCCCGGGCGGCAGGGTGGCGATGCCCAGCGCGTTGGCTTCGAGGTCGTTCAACAGGCGCACGGACGCCAGCCCCAGTTCTCTGGCCAGGCCGGTTTCCGACAACTGCCAGCCCAGATTGGGCAGATGGCTGGCCCCCGCCACCACCGCGCCGGCCACGCCGAAACAGGCGGTGGCGGCAGTCAGGCCGGACTCTGCAAGAAAACGCCTGGCCACCTCGGCCAGACCCGCGAAGTCGCGGTTCTGATAGCTGCGTTCCGCCACGGTTTCGGGCGCATCGGGCGTGCCGCGAAAGCAGGCCAGGTTGCTCTTGGTTCCGCCGATGTCGCCGGCCAATACCAGCGCGTCAGACATTGCAGGCTCCCAGGTTGCCGCCGATGGCGCGCCAGCGATGGCCGTTGCGCGCCAGCAGGTCATCGGCCTCGGCCGGACCGTCGGTTCCTGCGGCATAGCGGGGCAAGGCGCCACCGCCTTGCGCCGCCCAGGCGTCCTCGATGGGGGTGATCAAGCGCCATTGCGCTTCCACGCCGTCGCGCCGGGTAAACAACGTCGCATCGCCGCGCATGGCGTCGAGCAACAGCACGGCGTAAGCCGAAGGCGGGTGCTCGCCGAAGGCATTGCGATAGCAGAAGTCCATCGACACTGGCACCGCGCGGCGCGCCGTGCCAGGCTGCTTGGCGCCGAAGGCGAGGCTGATGCCCTCGTCGGGCTGAATGCGCAGGGCGATGACGTTGGACTGCACCGCCTCCTCATGCGGAAACAGGGAGAGCGGCGGGTGATGGAAATGCACCGTGATTTCGGTCACCTGGCGAGCCAGGCGTTTGCCCGTGCGCAGGTAGAACGGCACCCCGGCCCAGCGCCAGTTGTCGATACGGAATTCCAGCGCGGCATAGGTTTCGGTGCGGGAATCCTTTGGAACACCCGCCTCCTCCAGCCAGCCCGGCACGGCCTCGCCGTCGCTCGCACCGGCGGCGTACTGGGCGCGCACGGTGCGGCTCGCCACCTCGTCCGGCGTCATCGGGCGGATCGAGCGCCAGACCTCGATCTTCTTGTCGCGCACGGCGTCGGCGTCGAAGGTCACCGGCGCTTCCATGGCGGTGAGCGCCAGCAATTGCATCAGGTGGTTGGCCACCATGTCTCTGAGCGCCCCGGATTCCTCGTAATAGCCGGCGCGATGTCCCACGCCCAGCGGCTCGGCGGCGGTGATCTCGACATGGCTCACGTGATTGCGGTTCCACACCGGCTCGAACAGGGCATTGCCGAAGCGGAAGAACAGGATGTTCTGCACCGTCTCCTTGCCCAGGTAGTGGTCGATGCGATAGACCTGCTTCTCGGTGAAGGCTTCGGCGACCGTCTGGTTCAGCGCTTGCGCGGAGGCCAGATCGCGGCCGAAGGGCTTTTCGATGACGATGCGCGCCCACCCCGTGTCTTCCCGGTTCAGGCCCGCGTCGGCCAGCCCTTTGATGATGGTGGGCGCGGCGGAGGGCGCGGTGGCCAGGTAGTACAGGCGATTGCGGGCATCGGGCAGCGTGTCCAGCAGGGCTGCCAGCCGCGTGTGGGTGTCGGCATCGGCGAAGTCGCCCGACAGATAGCTGATACGCGGCGCGAAGCCCTGCCACTCCGCCTCGCTGAACAGCTTGATCTCGGCGGAATGGGCCACGCCTTCGCGCAGATGCGCGCGGAAGGCGTCGTCGCTCATGGCCTGGCGACCGATGCCGACGACCCGGAACGGGCCGGCCATGCAGCCCTCGCAGGCAAGGTGGAACAGCGCCGGCATCAGCTTGCGCCGGGTCAGGTCGCCGCTGGCGCCGAAGATCACGAGGACGCAGGGTTCGGCCTGCGGCAGCGTCGCGGCAGGCAGGTCGATGCGGGTGGTGAGGTCGATTTGGGGGGACATGGCAGTTTCCTATTTACCGGGTTCCACATGGCCGCCGAAACCCTGGCGCATGGCGGACAGCGCTTTCTCGGCGAACGTATGGTCCTGGCGCGAGCGGAAGCGGGCGAACAGCGCGGCGGTCAGCACTTCGGCCGGCACCGATTCGTCGATGGCGGCCTGCACCGTCCAGCGGCCCTCGCCGGAATCCTGCACGAAACCGCTGTAGCCGGCGAGTTCGCCATCGCGCGCCAGGGCATCCGCCGACAGATCCAGAAGCCAGGAGGTCACCACGCTGCCGCGCCGCCACAGTTCGGTGATGTCGGCCAGGTCGAGGTCGTAGCGCTGGTCCGCCGGCAGCGATTCGGCGTCGGCATTTTTGAGAATATCGAAGCCTTCGGCATAGGCCTGCATCAGGCCGTATTCGATGCCGTTGTGCACCATCTTGACGAAGTGCCCCGCGCCCGAGGGTCCGCAGTACAGATAGCCCTGCTCGGCGCTGCCGCCGCTGGCTCTATTGTCCGCCCGGCCCGGCGAAGGCGGGATGCCGGACATGCCGGGCGCCAGCGTGCGGAAAACCGGCTCCAGCCTTGCCACTGCCGCGGCATCGCCTCCCACCATCAGGCAATAGCCGCGCTCCAGTCCCCAAACCCCGCCGCTGGTGCCGGCGTCGAGATAGCGAATGCCGCGTTCGGTCAAGGCCTTCGCCCGCCGCACGTCGTCCTTGAAATAGCTGTTGCCGCCATCGACGATGACATCGCCCGCCGAGAAATGGCCGGCCAGCTCCATCACCGCATTTTCGGTGATGTCGCCGGAGGGCACCATGATCCAGGCGGTGCGCGGCGTTGTGAGTTTTCCGGCCAGCTCAGCCAGGCTCGCGGCGCCGCTGGCGCCCTCGCTCACCAACTGCGCCACGGTTTCGGGATTGCGGTCGTACACCACGCATTCGTGCCCGCCTTGCATCAGACGGCGCGCCATGTTGGCGCCCATGCGGCCCAGTCCCACCATTGCAATCTGCATCGTCATTCCTTTATTTTCGGTTGTTGGGCGGGCTTGCCCGATTACCCTTTGTGTATGGACGGGCAGCGATACCGCGATCGACCATTCCTGTATGAGTCGGACAAAGCGTCGGTTCCTGACGCGGTTTCCAGGTTGAATGCGTCTCCCACAAAAGCTGTCAGGTTTGACCCGCTGCCGCGACCAACTCCCATCATTCCCCGATGGAGGTGTCGCAAAATGAATCCCCTGCGCAAACTGCACGCTCATGGCCAGTCGGTCTGGCTCGATTACATCGGACGCGAACTGCTCGACAGCCTGGAACTGCGGCGCCTGATCGAGGAGGACGGCATCACCGGCGTTACCTCGAATCCGGCGATTTTCGAGAAAAGCATCAGCAGCGGCCAGTTCTACGCCGCCGACATCGTGCGATCGCGCGACGTTCCGGCCACGGCGGTATACGAGCACCTGGCGCTGGAGGATATCCGCCGCGCAGCGGCCGAGCTTCACCCGGTGTATGAGGCGACCCAGGGCCGTGACGGCTACGCCAGCCTCGAGGTTTCGCCGCATCTGGCCCACGACACCGAGCGCACCCTGCAGGAAGCGCGCCGGCTGTGGGCCGCGCTCGACCAGCCGAATGCCATGATCAAGGTGCCCGCCACACCGGCCGGCATGGCCGCCCTCGAGACGCTGATCGCCGAAGGCGTCAACGTCAATGTCACGCTGCTGTTTGCCGTCGAGGCATACCGCCGCGTGGCCGACGCCTGGCTGCGCGGCCTGGAAAGAAGGCTGGCGGCGGGCGGCGAGCTGTCGCAGGTCGCCTCGGTCGCCAGTTTCTTCATCAGCCGCATCGACACTGCAGCGGACGCGGAGATTGATCGCAGGCTGGCCACCGGCGTGCCTCACCGCGACGCCAGGGCGCTGTCCGCGCTGCGCGGCTCGCTGGCCATCGCCAACGCCCGCCAGGCCTATCTGCACTACATGGAAACCGTCACCCAGCCGCGCTGGCGCCGCCTCGCCAGTGCCGGCGCGCAGCCGCAGCGCCTGTTGTGGGCGAGTACCGGAACCAAGGATCCGGCCTACCGCGATGTGCGCTACATCGAGGAGCTGATCGGCTCGCAGACCGTCAACACCGTGCCGCCTGCCACCCTCGACGCATTTCGCGACCATGGGGTGCCACGCGACAGCCTGCTGGAAGACCTCGACGGCGCGCTCGACCGGCTGAGCGAGGCCACCCGCCTCGGCGTCGATCTGGCCGCCATCACCGACATCCTGCTGGCGGACGGCCTGCGCCAGTTCCGCGATGCGCACGACCGCCTGATCGGCGCCATCGAACGAACCCGGCAGGCTCACCATCGCTCACCCCAGCATGCATGACGCTCTCATATGGGTGGCTGTGATCGCCCTCGCCCTGCTGCTGGCGGCTGCCGCCGCATTCACTGCCCGCCGGCTGCTGTGCCGCACGCTCGACGAAGCGCGCGTGCGGCGTCGGCTTGCGCTGTTCCCCGAGCGCAATCCGCAGCCGGTGCTGAGCGTGTCGTTCGACGGCCGGGTGCGCTATGCCAACCCGGCGGCCCACCTGCTGGCAAACGGCCTGCGCGCCCACGGCGAAGTGGCCAAAGTGCTCCCGTCCGACCTCGTCGATCACATCGGCGTGCTGCTCAACAGCGGCCGCGCCGAAGACCACTGGGAATACCTGTACCAGAGCAATGTGCTGCAATGCAGCGTGCATTGCATGGAAGACCTTGGCGTCTGCCACGTCTATCTCAAGGACCTCACCGCGCAGCACGTCGCAGAATCCCTGCTCGACCACCATAGCCTGCACGATCTGCTGACCGGCCTGCCCAACCAGCGCGCCTTCAACGAGCGTCTTGCCGGCGCCCTCGCGGACGGCGCGCCGGCCGCGGTGCTGCTGCTGCACCTCGACCGCTTTCGCGCGCTGATGGAAACGCTGGGGCATGCCACCGGGGAAACCCTGCTGCGCGCGGTAGCGACGCGCCTGGCGGGGTGGATGGCCGGCCTGCCGGGGTGCGCGGTGCATCGCTTCGAGGGCGCACTGTTCGCCGTGTTCTGTCCACGTCTGACCGATGCCGCCAGCCTGGCCGACCTCGCCGCGCAGATTAAAACGCTGATGATGCCGGCCTTCCACATCGACGGCCACGAACTGTATTTCACGTTCAGCATGGGCGCCAGCCGCGCACCCGACGACGGCGGAGACGCCTCCGCCCTGCTGCGCCGCGCCGACACCGCGCTGCAGCATGTCAAGCGCGAGGGCGGCGACGGCTTCCAACTGTACTTCCCGGCGCTCGACGCCCAGGCGGTCGAACGGCTGGAACTCGAACACGCCCTGACGCACGCAGCAGACCGCGGTGAACTGACGCTGCGCTACCAGCCTCAGATACGCATCAGCGATAACCGCATGGTCGGGGTCGAAGCGCTGGTGCGCTGGCGCCATCCCACGCGCGGCGAAATTCCGCTGACCGAATTCATCCCGCTGGCCGAATCGAGCGGCGCCATCATCGCCATCGGCGAATGGGTGCTGCGAACCGCGTGTGAACGCGCACAGGCCTGGCAGTCTGCCGGTCTGCCGCCTCTCACCGTGGCGGTTAATCTCTCACCGCGCCAGTTCCGCTCGCCCTACCTGGTGCAACAGATCGAAGCCTGCCTGGCACGAAGCAGCCTCGCGCCGCGCTGGCTGGAAATCGAAATCACCGAAAGCGCGGCGATGCACGACATCGAACTGGCCACGGCCACCCTCGACCGGCTGAAGGCCCTGGGCGTCCAACTCGCGCTGGACGACTTCGGCACCGGGCACTCCTCGCTTGCCTGGCTGCGCCGTTTCCCGGTCGACAAGCTGAAGATCGACCAGAGCTTCGTGCGCACCATGGAGCGCGATTCCGCCAATGCCACGATCGTGCGCGCGGTCGTCGCACTGGGCCGCGAAATGGGTCTGGTGGTGCTGGCCGAAGGCGTGGAAGCAGATGGCCAGCTGGCGATGCTGCGCGCGATGCGCTGCGACCAGGTACAGGGCTATCTGTTCAGCAAGCCGCTCACTGAACCGCAACTGCTCGAACTGCTTGCCGGCCTGCCGCCGGAGGACACGTCGCCCGCAGCGGAAAAACGAGGAGAAATATATGAGCACCCCGCTTCCCGCGTTCATCCGCTTCGGCCGTGAAATCTGCGGCGACCTGGCTCAGGCGGAACACCGTGAATGGTGGCTCGCCGACGGATTTGGCGGCTATGCGGCCGGCACGGTCGCGCAAAGCCTGACCCGCCGCTACCACGGCCTGCTGTTCGACGCCGACCCCGCCACGCTCGCGCGCCGGCTGCTGTTTGCCAAGGCCGAAGCGGTGCTGGTCGACGACGATCATCGCTACCCGCTCACCACCAACCACTGGGCGAGCGGCGCAGTCGAACCGGCCGGCTACCGGCTGGTCGAATCGTTCCGGCTGGAAGGCAGCACGCCGGTATGGCGCTTCGAGATCGGCGACATCGTCGTCGAGCAGCGCATCTGGTTCATTCCCGGCAAACGGGTGCTGTGCCTGGGCTGGACGCTGGTGCGGCCGCCCGACCGCCCGATTGCGCTCGACATCGCACTGCTGTGCAACGATCGCGACCACCACGGCGAGACCCGCAGCGACGCCCATCCGGCGCTGTCCGCCGAACTGCATGACGGCGCCCTGCAACTGATGAGCCGTGGCGAGCCGCGGCTGTTCTTTGCCAGCGCGCACGGCCGGTTTGATGCCGATTCGACCTGGTACCGTGACGTGTTGCTGCCGCTGGAGCAGGCGCGCGGCCTGCCCGATCACGAGGATCATTTTTGTGCGGGGCACCTGCATCTCGATCTGCTGCCGGGAAAGCTGACGGGGTTCAGTGCCGCGGCTCATCGGCTCGACCCGCTGGCCGATCTGAATGAAGCGCTGATGGCCCGTCATTGCCATGACGGCAACCGCATCCAGCATGCCGCGCTGTGTGTCCAGGGCTATGCCGGTGCGCCGGACTGGGTGCGCCAGCTGCTGATCGACAGCGACCGCTTCCTGATCCATCGCGCCACGCCGCGGCCGGCTGTCCCGCCCCCTTCCTCCATTCCCTACTGGAACGACCGCACCGAGCTTGCCGACGGCGCCGCCGTGGTGGCGGGCTATCCCTGGTTCGCCGACTGGGGGCGCGACACCTTCATCGCGCTGCCCGGACTCACCTTGCCGACCGGACGCTACGTGGTGGCGCGGCGCATCCTCGAAGCCTGGGCGCAGTTCATCGCAGACGGCCTGCTGCCCAACCTGCTGCCCGAAGACGGCGGCGCAGCCCAATACAACAGCGCCGATGCCGCCCTGTGGTACATCGAGGCCTGGCGCGCCTATTACCAGCACACGCAGGATCTGGCCGCGCTGCGCCATGTGCTGCCGGTGCTGAAAAACATCATCGACGGCTACACGCAGGGCACGCATTTCGGCATCGGGCTGGACCCGGCCGACGGCTTGATGCGCGCCGGCGAGTCCAACAGCCAGGTCACCTGGATGGATGCGCGGGTCGAGGGCGTGCCGGCGACGCCCCGAATCGGCAAGCCGGTGGAGATCAATGCGCTGTGGTACAACGCGCTGCGAACCCTGGAAGCCTTCGTCGCACTGTTCGGCGAAGACCCCGCACCCTATGCCGTGCAAGCCGAGCGCACACGCAGCGGATTCGCGCGCTTCATCCAGCCTGATGGCGGACTGGCCGACGTGCTCGACGGCCCGGATGGCGACGATGCCAGCGTGCGCCCCAATCAGATTTTTGCCGTCAGCCTCACCCACAGTCCGCTTGATCTCGCTACGCAAAAAAGCGTAGTGACGCAGGTGGCGCAACATCTGCTCACCTCCTATGGCCTGCGCACGCTGGCGCCGTCCGAACCGGCCTATCGCCCGCGCTATCAGGGCGGCGTCAATGAACGCGACAGCGGCTATCACCAGGGGCCGGTGTGGGCGTGGCTGCTGGGGCATTACGCGCTCGCCGAATACCGTGTCACCGGCGATGCCGCGCAGGCGCTGTCCCGTCTCGATCCGCTACGCGACCATATGCAGGACGCCGGGCTGGGTTCGATTTCCGAACTTTTCGACGGCGACGCCCCGCACGGCTCGCGCGGCGCCCCCTGCCAGGCCTGGTCGGTCGCCTGCATGCTCTACGCCTGGCACCGGCTGAACTGCGCGCTCGACAAACAAAAGCGCATCGTCAATGGTTCCATCCACACACCCGAGACAACGTCATGACAAGCAATACAGCGGACAGCGCCGAACGTGCACGCCTCGAAGCCCAGCACGCCGGCCGCGAAAACTGGCGGCAGTGGGGGCCGTATCTGGCCGAGCGCGCCTGGGGCACGGTGCGCGAGGACTACAGCCCGGACGGCACGGCATGGGAGCACTTCAGCCACGACCAGGCACGAAGCCGCGCCTACCGCTGGAACGAGGACGGCCTCGGCGGAATTTGCGACGAAGCGCAAACGCTGTGCTTTGCGCTGGCACTGTGGAACGGGCGCGACCCGATCCTGAAGGAACGTGCGTTCGGGCTCACCGGCAATCAGGGCAACCACGGCGAGGACGTCAAGGAAGCCTATTTCTACAAGGCCGCGCTGCCCTCGCACGCCTGGCTGCAATATCTCTACAAATACCCGCAGGGCGCCTTCCCCTACAAGCGACTGGTGGAAGAAAACGCGCGCCGGACGCGCGCCGAGCCCGCGTTCGGCATCGTCGACTCCGGCGCACTCGACAACGGGCATTACTGGGACGTGGAAGTCGCCTACGCCAAGTCGAGCCCGACCGAAATCCACATCCGCATCGCGGTGTCCAACCGCAGCGACGCCGACGCCGACCTGTGCGTGCTGCCGCAACTGTGGTTCCGCAACACCTGGAGCTGGGACGATGGCGCCGACAAACCGGTCATTGCGCTGGACGCCGCACCCGGCATCGCGAACTGGGCGGTGTGCGCCGAGCATCCCGCGTTCGGCCACTGGCATCTGTACGGCCAGCACAAGGCCGAGTGCCTGTTCACCGAAAACGAAAGCAACACCGAGCGCCTGTGGGGCGTCGCCAACGCCCAGCCGTATGTGAAGGACGCGTTTCATCGCTATTTGATCGACGGCGAAACCGCAGCGGTCAACCCGGAAAAACACGGCAGCAAGCTCGCCGCCTGTCGCCGGCTGAAAGTGGAAGCCGGACAGACCCGCATGGTCGATCTGGTGCTGTCGCGCGAAGCGATCGAGCGCCCGTTCGAGCGTCACGAGCGTGTCATCGCCGCGCGCCAGTCGGAATTCACCCAGTTCTACGATGAGCTCTTGCCTGAAGCCCGTCCGCAGGACGCGCGCATCATTCGGCAGGCGTTTTCCGGACTGATCTGGAATAAGCAATTCTTCCATTACGACGTGGCGCGCTGGCTCGCCGGCGACCAGACTCCCCCGCCCGAATCGCATCGCCATGGACGCAATCGCCACTGGGCGCACCTGCAGGCCGGTGACGTCATCTCGATGCCCGACAAGTGGGAATATCCCTGGTTCGCCGCTTGGGATCTGGCCTTTCACTGCGCGGCCTTCGCCCAGTTCGATGTCGATTTCGCCAAGGACCAGATCGAGTTATTAGTGTCGGAACGCTACATGCATCCAAACGGCCAGATTCCAGCCTACGAATGGGCGTTCGGCGACACCAATCCGCCGGTGCACGCGATGGGCGCGCTCAAAGTCTTCCGCGCCGAGCGGGTACAGCGCGGCATCGGCGACATCGCTTTCCTCAAGCGCGTGCTGCACAAGCTGCTGCTCAACTACGCCTGGTGGATCAATCGCAAGGACGCCGACGGTCACAACGTTTTCGGCGGCGGCTTTCTAGGCCTCGACAACATCTCCGTCTACGACCGTTCGCAGCCCTTGCCGCCCGGCTTCACCCTGAAACAGGCCGATGCCACCGGCTGGATGGCGATGTTCGCGCTCAACCTCACGGCAATGGCACTGGAAATCTGCACCGAGGATTCGAGCTACGAAGGCATCGCCATCCAGAGCTACGCCCAGTTCCTGGCAATCGCTGAAACCATCGCCGGGCACAGCGGCCTGGGGCTGTCGTTGTGGGACGACGCCGACGGCTTCTTCAAGGATCTGATGGTGCTGCCCGACGGCAGCGCGCAGCGCATCGACGTGTTTTCCTGGGTCGGCATCATCCCCCTGTTCGCCTGCGAGGTCGTCGACCGTCGCCTGCTCGACGCAGTGCCGCGCTTTGCCGCCTTTCTCGAAGGCCATCGCGGCGGTGTGCTCGACGGGCACTCCTACTGCGCCTGCCCTGCACGCACCAACGCGCGCGGAGACCACCTGCTGGCAGTGGTCGATGTCTATATGCTGAACCGCATCCTCGCCCGCGTATTCAACGAGGCAGAGTTTCTGTCGTCCTACGGCGTGCGCAGCGTGTCGCGCATCCACGCCGAACGCTCCGACCTCGGCCACATACACGGCATCGGCCAGGCGGTGATCGAGTACGTGCCGGGCGAATCGACGTCGGGTCTGTTTGGCGGAAACTCCAACTGGCGCGGTCCGGTCTGGATGCCGACCAACTACATGCTGATCCAGGCACTGGAGAAATATCAGCGCTACCTCGGCGACGCCTACACCTTCCCCGCTCCCTGCCTTGGCGGCGAGTCGATCACGCTCAAACAGGCGATTACCTTGCTGTCAGACCGTGTCGTCAACGTCGTGCGGCGCGACGCCAGCGGCCGGATTCCGGCCTTCCCGTCGCATCACCCGATGCAGCACGACCCGCATTGGCGCGACCTGCTGCTACTGAACGAGTACTACCACGCCGACACCGGCCAGGGACTGGGTGCCCAGCACCAGGCCGGCTGGACGGCCCTGATCGCCAACCTGGTGTTTCGTCGGTACCGCCAGGAAATCCCGGATTACTGGAAGCAACGCATGGAGCCGGATGGCCAGTGAGACATTTAACCTAAAAACCGCGGCTGACCGCTCATTTCTCTCGCGAGAGCCGCATGAACACTGAGTTTCCTGCCTTCGATCAGCTTCACCTTTTGGGTGATATCGCTACGCACCCGCTGGTATTTATGCCCTTCGGGTATTTATGCTCGCGCGCCTGCCTTTGCACCCGCAAGGGGTAGGCCGGATTCGCAAAGCCGCTGACGCGGCAACGACTCCGCTCTCGCGCCTCGTTGCAGGCCCCGGTCTGCCGCCTCGTTGCGCAGCAAGCAGTCGCCCGATCAGACGCACCATCGGGCGCGTCCAACTGCGGTTTCTAGGTTTAAACCACAATGACACCGGTATCCAGACGGATTTCATGACAATGGATCCAGCGCTCCCGATGTCAGAATCGCCTTCACGCCAGCGCTTCTCCATTCCGGCTTCATACGCGGAACTGGCACCACGAAGATTTCTCGTTACGTTGCAACTGTTCGTCATGGCGCTGATTCTGGTGCTGTTCGGCCATCCCCTGGCCGACGAGCCGGCCTGGGAGTCGCGCGTATTGAAAGTGGTGGTGACGCGCACCGATGGCAGCAGGGAACTCGGCTCCGCCGTGTTGATTGCCGGCGCCCGGATGGTGGCCAACTGCCACGTCCTGCGCGATGCTTCGCGCATCGAAGTCGAGCACGCCGGCGCACGCCGCCAGGCGTGGCCCGACCAGCGCGATGCCTACCGCGACCTGTGCTTTCTCAACGTTCCCGGATACCAGGCCGATCCTGTGCCGATGATCGACCTCGGCCGGACCCGGGTGGGTCTGAACGTGATGGCGGTCGGCTATTCCGGGGGTGCTCGCCGTCAGCGAAGGCAGGATCATCGGCCTGCAAACCTGTGAATGCGACGGCGGCAAGGTGATCCAGGCTTCGGCGCCGTTCGACCGCGGCGCCAGCGGTGGCGACCTGTTCGACCAGCAGGGCCGTCTGGTCGGCACGCAGGAGCCCAACAATCCGGAAGCCTGGATGGCCATGGGACGCGCCAGCCTCGGCCTGTGGAAAACCGACCCGGCCATCCATGCGTTCCAGCGGGTGCTGATGCTGGACTCGACCCATTCCGAAGCGAAGTGGGCTTTGCAACAGCTCGAAATCGAACTGGGACAAAGCCTGTCCGAGCCAGGGGTCCAGGCGCCCGTCCCTGCCGCCCGGCAAACTTGCCTTGACAGGACAAGCCGGCCTCGCACAGACTTGGACATGCGTTCGCTCCGGGTACTCCTCGCCTTCCTGATCGCGCTTGCCCTTCCGGCGCAGGCGTTGGGGGACGTATTGTCGAGGGTAGCCTGTTGCCCGATGGCCGAGGCTGCGGCCAGCGTCGACACGGCGGCGGCGCACGACTGCTGCCACGATGAGGACAGTCAGAGCACGCCCTGCGCATCCGACCTGTCCTGCCAATGCGGCGGCCATCCCGCGATCGGCACCCGCGCCTTCGTCCCGCCCCTGCCGGTGGTCTTCCAGGCCCACGCCACGCTCCTCCTGTGGGCGCAGTCCGTCTTTCCGGTCCCGCTCTGGCGACCGCCCGCCTCCGTCTAACCTCCTCGACTGAGTCCCGCGCCATCCGGCGCGGAAAATGGCGCATCGCGTCATCCGGAGATGGAGCATGACATGTTTTTCAAACTGCCTTACTGGCTTGCCGCCCCGTTGTGGGCGGCATGGATGGCGGGCGCGGGCGCCGCCCCGCTCGGCTTTGACGATGCGCTGACGCGGGCGCTCGTCGAAACGCCGGCGCTGGCGGCGAGCGCGAGCCGGGTCGCCGCGGCACAGCAAAGCGCGATTCCGGCGGACGCCCTGCCCGACCCGCAACTCACGCTGGGGCTGGCCAACGTGCCGATCGACGGCGACAATCGTTTCAGCCTCGACAGCGACCCCATGACCATGCGCATGATCGGCGTAATGCAGGCGTTTCCCAACGCCGCCAAGCGCGGCGCGCGTGCCGGTGCGGCGAGGGGGCGGGTCGGGCTGGCCGAGGCCGGGATGCGGGTGGTGCGCCAGAATGTGCTGCAGCAAACCGCGCAGGCGTGGATCCGGCGCCACAGTGCCGAGGCGCAGCTGCAGCACATCGCCGCGCTCTACGACGAAAACCGCCTGTTCGACGCCGCCGTGCGCGCGCGCCTGGCGGGCGGCGGCGGCATGGCGAGCGATGTCGTGCTGCCGCGCGAGGAAGCCGCGCTGATTGCCGGGCGCGAAGACGCGCTCAACGCGCGTCGCGCGCAGGCCATCGCCGCACTGCGGCGCTGGGTCGGCGACGCCGCCGAGTGGCCGCTCGCGGGTGCGCCGCCGCAATGGCCGATCGATCACGCCCGCCTCGCGCACCGCCTCGAACAGCATCCCGAACTCGCCCTGTACAGCCACGAAGCGCGCGTGCTCGACGCCGAAATCGAGGTCGCACGGGCGGCCACCCGGCCCGACTGGCGCCTGGGTGTGGTGTACCAGCAGCGCGGTTCGCGGTTCGGCAACATGGCCGGCATCGAACTCGGCTTCGACCTGCCGGTGTTCGCGTCCACCCGCCAGGATCCGCTGATTGCCGCGCGGGTGGCCGAGCGCGCCGCGCTCGATGCCGACTACCAAGCGCAATTGCGCGCCCACAACGCCGAGCTCGACGCCGATCTGGCCGAGTACCGGCGGCTCGACCGGGCGCTGGCCCGCCAGAACGAGGTGCTGTTGCCGCTGGCGCAGGAGAAGGTGGCGCTGACGCTGGCCGCCTGGCGCGGCGGCCAGGGCAGCCTGGCCGAACTGATCGCCACCCGGCGTGCGCGCATCGACGCCGAACTCAAGGCGATCGAACTTGCGGGGGCGCGCGACGAGATAGCCGCCCGCCTCCACTTCAGCTACGCCCAGCCCAACGAATCCGGAGTCCAGCCATGAACACCCCTTCCTTCAAACCGCTTGTCGGTCGCCTCGCCGCCGCCGTCGTGCTGATCGCGCTGGGCGCGGCTGGCGCCATGCTGTGGACCCAGACCCGACAGCCGCCGGCCGCCGCGCAGGACACCCCCGCATCGCCCGCCGACGAACGCCGCGTGCTCTACTGGTACGACCCGATGGTGCCGTCGCAGCGCTTCGACAAGCCCGGCAAGTCGCCCTTCATGGACATGGAGCTGGTGCCCAAGTACGCCGACGAGGGCGGCGACGCCGCCAGCGTGAAAATCGACCCCAGCATCGCGCAGAACCTGGGGATGCGGCTCGCTGCGGTCAGCCGCACCGACATTTCCGAGACGATTCACGCGACCGGCGTGGTGCGCTACAACGAACGCGACATCGCCATCGTGCAGGCGCGCAGCGGCGGCTACGTCGAGCGGGTGGCGCGCCTGGCGCCGGGCGACGTGGTCAAGGCCGGCACTCTCATCGCCGAGCTGCTGGTGCCGCAGTGGGCGGCGGCGCAACAGGAATACCTGGCGTTGAAGGCCACCGGCGACGCCGAACTAACCGCCGCCGCAGAGGCGCGGATGCGGCTCGCCGGCATGCCGGAGCGGCTGATCCGCGAGGTGAAGGCAAGCGGCCGGGTGAAGGACCGCGTCGCGATCGCTGCCCCCATTGGCGGCGAGCTGCAGTCGCTCGAGGTGCGGCCCGGCATGACGCTTTCCGCCGGGCAGACGCTGGCGCGCATCAACGGCATTGCCAGCGTGTGGCTCGACGTGGCGGTGCCGCAGGCGCAAGCGGGCCAGGTGCGCACCGGACAGACCGCCGAGGCGCACTTCGCCGCGTTTCCCGGCGAGACCGTCAGCGGACGGGTCATCGCCATCCTGCCGGGCGTCGATCCGGCGGCGCGCGCGCTCACCCTGCGCGTCGAACTGCCCAACCGCGACGGGCGCATTCGCCCCGGCCTCAGCGCCGAGGTGCGGATCGCGGGCGCGGCCGCGTCCGCGCTCACCGTGCCGAGCGAGGCGGTGATCCGCAGCAGCCGCCGTGCGCTGGTAATCGTGGCGGAGGATGCGGGGCGCTACCGCCCGGTCGAGGTCACGCTCGGGCGCCAGGCGAACGAGCGCACCGAAGTGTTGACGGGCCTCACCGAAGGCCAGCAGGTGGTCGCCAGCGGGCAGTTCCTGATCGATTCCGAGGCCAGCCTGCAGGGCGTGCTCGACCGCCTCGCATCCGCACCGGACAGCAGCGCGCCCGCCTCACCGCTGCATGAAGCCGACGCCGTGATCGAGGACATCGACGGCGAGGAAGCGACGCTCGCGCACGGTCCGTTCGAATCGCTATCGATGCCGGGAATGACCATGGTATTTCCGCTGGCACGCCCCGAACTCGCGCACGGGCTGAAGGCCGGCGACCGGGTACGCGTCGGCGTGCGCCAGACCGACGACGGCCTGCAGGTCGAGAAACTCGACAAGCGCGGGAGCGCGAAATGATCGCGAATCTCATCCGCTGGTCGGTGCACAACCGCTTTCTGGTGCTGCTGGCGACGCTGTTCATCGTGGCCTGGGGCGTGTGGTCGGTGAAGACGACGCCGATCGATGCGCTGCCCGACCTGTCCGACGTGCAGGTCATCATCCGCACGCCCTTTGCGGGACAGGCGCCGCAGATCGTCGAGAACCAGGTCACCTACCCGCTCGCCACCACCATGCTGTCGGTGCCGGGGGCGAAGACGGTGCGCGGCTACTCGTTTTTTGGCGACAGCTTCGTCTACGTGATTTTCGAGGACGGCACCGACCTGTACTGGGCGCGCTCGCGCGTGCTGGAATACCTCAGCCAGGTGCAGGGGCGGCTGCCCGCCAGCGCCAGGCCCGCCCTCGGGCCGGACGCGACCGGCGTCGGCTGGATCTACCAGTACGCGCTGGTGGATAAAACCGGCCGTCACGACCTGGCGCAGCTGCGGTCGATCCAGGACTGGTTTCTCCAATACGAGCTGAAAGCCCTGCCGAACGTGGCCGAGGTGGCGACCATCGGCGGCATGGTCAAGCAATACCAGGTGGTGCTCGACCCGGTGAAGCTGGCCGCCTACGGCATCCCGCATCAAATGGCCATCGCCGCCATTCGCGACGCCAACCAGGAAAGCGGCGGCGCGCTGCTGGAACTCGCCGAAACCGAATACATGGTGCGCGCCAGCGGCTATCTCGAAACCCTGGCCGACTTCCGCGCCATTCCGCTCAGGCTCGCGGGCGCCACGCCGGTGACGCTGGGCGACGTGGCCACGATCCGCACCGGTCCCGAAATGCGACGCGGCATCGGCGAACTCGACGGCGAAGGCGAGGCCGTCGGCGGCGTGGTAATCCTGCGTTCGGACCAGAACGCGCGCACCACCATCGCGGCGGTCAAGGAAAAGCTCGAAGCGCTGAAGCCCGGCCTGCCGCCGGGCGTCGAGATCGTCGCCACCTACGACCGCAGCGCGCTGATCGACCGCGCCATCGACAACCTCAGCCGGAAGCTCGTCGAGGAATTCATCGTGGTGGCGCTGGTGTGCGCGCTATTCCTGTGGCACCTGCGCTCCTCGCTGGTGGCGATCGTCTCGCTGCCGCTGGGGGTGCTGATCGCCTTCATCGTCATGCGCCAGCAGGGCGTCAACGCCAACATCATGTCGCTTGGCGGCATCGCGATTGCCGTCGGCGCGATGGTCGATGGCGCGGTGGTGATGATCGAAAACGCGCACAAGCACATCGAGGCCTGGCAGCGCCGCCACCCCGGCAAGACCCTGCAGGGCGAGGCGCACTGGCGGGTGATCGTCGACGCCGCCAGCGAGGTCGGGCCGGCGCTGTTTTTCTCGCTGCTCATCATCACCCTGTCGTTCATCCCGGTGTTCACGCTGGAAGCGCAGGAAGGCCGCCTGTTCGGCCCGCTCGCCTTCACCAAGACCTATGCGATGGCCGCCTCCGCCGCGCTGTCGGTGACGCTGGTGCCGGTGCTGATGGGCTACTGGATCCGCGGCCGCATCCCTGACGAAACGAAAAACCCGCTCAACCGCTGGATGATCCGCGGCTACCGGCCGCTGCTCGAGGCGGTACTCGCGCACCCCAAAGCCACCCTCGTCGTCGCCGTCCTGGTGTTTCTCAGCGCGGCCTGGCCGATCAGCCGCCTGGGCGGAGAGTTCCTGCCGCCGCTCGACGAGGGCGACCTGCTCTACATGCCGAGCGCGCTGCCGGGGCTGTCGGCGCAGAAAGCGTCCGAACTGCTGCAGCAGACCAACCGCCAGATTCGCAGCGTGCCCGAGGTGGCAAGCGTCTACGGCAAAGCTGGACGCGCCGAGACCGCCACCGATCCGGCGCCGCTGGAAATGTTCGAGAGCATCATCCAGTTCAAGCCGCGCGAAGAATGGCGGCCGGGGATGACGCCGGAAAAGCTGGTCGAGGAACTGGATCGCGCGGTGCAGGTGCCGGGGCTGGCCAACATCTGGGTGCCGCCCATCCGCAACCGCATCGACATGCTCGCCACCGGCATCAAAAGCCCGGTCGGGGTGAAAATCGCCAGCGCCAGCCTGGCCGACATCGACCGCGTCGCGCAGCAGGTCGAGCACATCGCCCGCACCGTGCCGGGGGTATCGTCCGCGCTCGCCGAACGGCTCACCGGCGGCCGCTACGTCGATGTCGCCATCGACCGCGCCGCCGCCGCGCGCTACGGCCTCAACGTCGCCGACGTGCAATCGGTGGTGGCGAGCCTGATCGGCGGCGACAACATCGGTGAAACCGTCGAGGGGCTGGCGCGTTACCCGATCAACGTGCGCTACCCGCGCGAATGGCGCGACACCCCGGAAAAGCTCGCCGCGCTGCCCATCCTCACCCCCGGCGGCAGCCAGATCACCCTCGGCATGGTGGCTGCGGTCAGTCTCAGCGAAGGCCCGCCGATGCTGAGAAGCGAGAATGCGCGGCTGTCGGGCTGGGTCTACGTCGACGTGCGCGGCCGCGACCTCGCGTCCACCGTGGCCGACCTGCAGCAGGCCGTGGCCGCCGGCGTCAAGCTCGAACCCGGCATGAGCATCGCCTACTCCGGCCAGTTCGAGTTCATGCAGCGCGCCAACGCGCGGCTGAAAGTCGTGGTGCCGGCCACCCTGGCGATCATTTTCGTGCTGCTCTACCTCACCTTCCGCCGCATCGACGAAGCGCTGCTGATCATGGCGACGCTGCCGTTTGCGCTGACCGGCGGCGTGTGGTTCCTCTATGCGATGGGCTACAACCTGTCGATCGCCACCGGCGTCGGCTTCATCGCGCTGGCCGGCGTCGCCGCCGAGTTCGGCGTCATCATGCTGCTGTATCTGAAGAATGCGTGGACGGCGCAGCAGGCGGCCGGGCCGGCCGGCGAGGCGGGCCTGCTGGATGCCATCCGCGAAGGCGCAGTGATGCGCGTGCGGCCGAAAGCCATGACCGTGGCAACGATTATCGCGGGCCTGCTGCCGATCATGATCGGCAGCGGCACCGGCAGCGAGGTGATGCGCCGCATCGCCGCCCCGATGATCGGCGGCATGGTGAGCGCGCCGCTGCTGTCGCTGTTCGTCGTCCCGGCGGCCTACTGGCTGATGCGCCGGCGCGCCGCGCGCACGGCGGCCGCCAGCACGCCACTCAGCGACAACAAGACATGACGCGCAACACGATCACGCGTCCGGCATCACCTGCGCAAAGCTGGTGATGGCGGTGAAATCGCCGCAATCCTTGTGCGGCTGGCGCGAATCGGGATTGCACACCGCCAGCAACTGCGCGATGCCGTAGGCCTGCGCACTTTTCAGCACCGGCAGGCTGTCGTCGACAAACAGGGTGCGCTGCTTGTCATACGGCTCGATCGCCTGCAGGCCCTGCCAGAAATCCGGGTGCTCCTTGGGCAGCCCGACCTGGTGGGACGAGATCAGCGCGTCGAAATGGGCGTCGATGCGGGTTTCGCGCATTTTCAGGCCGAGGCTCTTGGGATGCGCGTTGGTCGCCATCACCACGCGGCGCCCCGACGCCCGCAGCGCCTGCAGGAAGGCGGGCACGTCGGGGCGCACCGCGATCAGGTGGGCGACCTCTTCCTTCAGTTGCACGATGTCGAGCGCGAGCTCGCTGCTCCAAAAATCCAGGCAGTACCAGTTGAGGGTGCCGCTGTGGCGCGCGTAATGCGCGGTGAGATGCGCACGCGCCACCTCCGGCGCGAGGCCGTGGTATTCGGCATAGCGGCGCGGCATGTGCTCCAGCCAGAAATGGTTGTCGAAATGGAGGTCGAGCAGGGTGCCGTCCATGTCGAGCAGGACGGTGTCGACCTGCGGCCAGTCGATCATTGCAGCGCCGCCGCCTGGCGCCCCGGTGACGCGTGGCGGCACGTCAAAACAGTTCGTCTTTGGAAATGCCGCGCCGCCGCAGCGTCTGCCGCAGCACGCGCAGGGCTTCCATCTGGATCTGCCGCACGCGTTCGCGGGTGACCTGCAGCTCCAGCGCCAGGTCTTCCAGGGTGCAGGCCGCGCAGCCGTTCAGCCCGAAGCGCCGCTCGATCACCCAGCGCTGCTTGTCGTTGAGCTGAGTCAGCCATTCGTTGACGTGGTGCTCGATTTCCTCGATCTGCAGCATTTCGTCCGGCAGGTGGGCGTTGTCGTCGGCGATCGCCTCGCCCAGCGACAGCGTGGGGTCGATATCGAGCGGCGCATCGAGCGAAGCCACCCGCTCGTTCAACTGCATGATGCGGCGCACGTCCGCGACCGGATGCCCGGTCAGCGCGGCGATGTCGTCCGATGTGGCGTCGGTGACGCCGTGCGTTTCCAGATGGCGCCTGGCACGCAGGTAGATGTTGAGTTCCTTGATGATGTGCACCGGCAGGCGGATGGTGCGCGACTGGTTCATGATCGCGCGCTCGATATTCTGGCGGATCCACCAGGTCGCGTAGGTCGAAAAACGGAAGCCACGCTCGGGGTCGAATTTTTCCAGCGCATGGATGAGACCGAGGTTGCCCTCCTCCACCAGGTCGAGCAGGGTCAGCCCGCGGTTGGCGTAATGCTTGGCGATGTTGACCACCAGCCGCAGGTTGCGCTCGATCATGGTCTGGCGCGCTTCGAAGTCGCCCTCGACCACGCGCCGCGCCAGCGCGACTTCCTCTGCCGCGGTCAAGAGTGGGGCCCGGCCGATTTCGTTGAGATACAGCTGGGTGACATCGACCTGCGGCTCGCCGAGGATGGCCGCCGCCAGTTCATCGCCGCTATCGGCGCCCGCCCGTCGCGCGGCCTCGGCTTCTGCCTCGCCAGGCGTCAGCTCATCCGATTCATCGCGGGGATCCGTGTTCATGAGCGTTCCGGCAGATAGATCAGGGGATCGAGCGGTTTGCCATAACGGCGGATTTCGAAGTGCAGTTTCACCCGGTCGGTGCCGCTGTCGCCCATCAGGGCAATCTTCTGCCCGGCGCTTACCGTGTCGCCTTCCTTCACCAGGATGGCTTCGTTGTGCGCGTAGGCCGAAAGGAATTCGCCCGCATGCTTGACGATCAGCAGCTGGCCGTAGCCGCGCAGGCCGCTGCCGCTATACACCACCTTCCCGGGCGCCACTGCGACCACCGGCGCATTGCGCTGCCCGACGATGTCGATGCCCTTGCCGCCCGCGCGGCCAAAATGGCCGGCCAGCGTGCCTTCGGCCGGCCACAGCCAGGTCTCGACCAGCCCGCTTGAAGCGGGTGCGGGCGCCGGTGCCGGCGGCACCGCTGCGACAGGTGCCGGCCGGACCGCAACGGGCGCGACCACCTTCACCGGGGCGCCCGACACCTGCGCCCAGTTGGCCTCGGAATACGGCAGCAGCACCGCCTGCGGTTCGCGCAGCACGGGCGGACCTGCCAGCGGCGCATCCAGCGGACGCGCAGTGGGTGCAGGATCGTCGTCAAGCGGCTTGATTTCGACCGCACCCGGCGGCGGCGTCAGCCGCAGCACCTGGCCGACCAGAATGCGGTCGGGCGATTCGAGCCGGTTCCAGAGGGCGATCTCGCGGTAATCGAGGCCGTTGGCAAAGGCGATGGCATACAGCGTATTGCCGCGCTGCACGGTATGCAGGCCATTGGTGGACGGCGCGATCTGCGGCGTGACGGGCGTGACGGGCGTGACCGCCGTGCGCGCCGGGGATCGGTCGCTCACCGGCGCAGGCCCGGGTGAGGAGCAGGCAGCCAGCCCCAGCAACAACAAGCCCAGTCCGGCGACCGATGCGCGCCTGCCGCCAGCCCTCCCGATCACGCGACCCCAGGCAGCCGTCTTCATTACGCCACCCCCGGCAGCAGGGGGACGAATTTCACCCCTTCGTGCAGGCGCTCGGTATAGGTGTCGCCCTGGCGTTCCACTACGCACAGCGTCTGCGTGGCATGGCCGAGCGGCATCACCAGACGCCCGCCGTCGGCCAGTTGCGCCAGCAGGGCCTGCGGCACCTCGGCAAACGCGGCCGCAATCACGATGGCGTCGAACGGCGCGAAATCCTTCGCCCCGTGCATGCCGTCACCGTGCTTGGGCTTGACGTTGTTGACCCGGAGTTCGCGCAGGCGCACGCGCGTCCTGCCGACCAGCGCGGCGATGCGCTCCATCGACACCACCTCGCGCGCCAGCTTGCCCAGCACCGCAGCCTGATAGCCGCAACCCAGCCCGATTTCCAGCACGCGCCCGAGCATGCGGCCCTGGCTGTTCTCGCCATGACGCGCCAGTTCGGCCATGCGCGCCACGATGTAGGGGTTGGAAATGGTCTGGCCGAAGCCGATCGGCAACGCGGTGTCTTCGTAGGCGCGCGATTCCAGCGCCTGGTCGACGAACAGGTGGCGCGGCACCATGCCCATCGCCGACAGCACGATCTCGTCCCGGATGCCCTGCTCGCGCAGGCGCTCGATCATGCGGTCGCGCGTGCGCGCCGAGGTCATGCCGATGCCGGCGCGCGGGTTCAGAATTTCAGCCATGCGTTCACGCTGTCCATCTGGCTGAAACGGGTCAAGTCCATTTGCAGCGGGGTGATCGACACGAAGCCGTTGGCGACGGCATGAAAGTCGGTACCCTCGCCGGCGTCCTGCGCCAGGCCTGCCGCGCCCACCCAGTACACGATCTGGCCGCGCGGGTTGGTGGTTTTAACCACCGATTCGGCCTTGTGGCGCTTGCCCAGCCGGGTCACGCTGAGGCTCTTCAAATCGGCCCAGCCACGATCCGGCACGTTGACATTGAGCAGCATCGGTTCGGTCGGCGGCTGCGCCTGGATGCGCTGCACCAGCTCGGCCACCACGCGCGCGGCGGTATCGAAGTGCTGCGCATTGTGATTCGCGAGCGAGACCGCAATCGATGGAATCCCCAGCAGATAGCCTTCGGTGGCGGCGGCAACCGTGCCGGAATAGATGGTGTCGTCGCCCATGTTGGCGCCGTGGTTGATGCCGGAAATCACCATATCCGGCATGTGATCGAGCATGCCGGTGACGGCCAGATGCACGCAGTCGGTGGGCGTGCCGTTGACGTAATAAAAGCCGCCGGGCGCCTGGCGCAGCATCAGCGGGCGGTCTAGCGTGAGCGAATTGGAGGCGCCGCTGCGGTCGCGCTCGGGCGCCACCACGGTAATGTCGGCCAGCGGCGCCAGCGCCTGCGCCAGCGCGGCCAGGCCGGGCGCGAAATAGCCATCGTCGTTGGACAGCAGGATGCGCATCAGCGGTCGCCTCCGGACAGGACAGGCAATCGGCACAAGGAATTCATGGCGGTAATGCGGACGTCGAACATGCGCCCGATTCTACCATCCCGGTTTGATCGGTTCAGCCGGAAAACGGCATATCCATCCGCGAAGGACGCGAAGGGGCGCGAAGTGAATGAAATTGTGCGGGAACGGCTTGTCCCCGGCCTTGCGTTACACCTTCGTGTTCTTCGCGTCCTTCGCGGACAAGCCGTTTCAGTCGTATTCCCGGGTGTAGAACACGTCGAAACTGCTCTGCTGACCGGCCTGCGCTTCGAACCGCACCCGCGGCGACAGCTGGTACAGCACCTTGACCACCTGGCTCAGGCCGTCGAGGCTCTGCTCGTAGCGCAGGATGGCGCGCGAGGACAGCCGCTTGCCGACGCTGACCACGGTGCTGGTGAGATCTTCGCCCTCGCCCGCCCGCAGCTCGAAAGTGTCGATGTGCAGCGCGTCGGCAAGCTGCGCCTGAAAATTCACCGATTCCGTCTGGCTCAGCAGCGCGCCGGCGGCGATTTGCAGCAAGGCAAATTCTTGCTGGCCGCCCTTGTCCAGGCCATGCCCCAGTACCAGCCAGGATAGCTTTTCGGTGTCCGGCAGCGGCGGATCGGAATACAGCGTCACCATCGGGCGCTGCACCGTCCCCCGCACCTGCACGCCGGCTGTGACCGTGGGCGTCTTGCGCACCGCCAGGACGTCGATCCCCGGATTGTCGATCGGGCCGATGAAGCTGAGCACGCCGCGCTCGATGGCAAGCGATTGCCCATAGGCCGCGTAGCGCCCCTCGACCACCTGGATGCGCCCCTCGCCGCGCAATATTTCGTTGACCGTGAACACGCGCAACTGGCCGCCCAGGCGCGCGTCGAGCCCGGCGCCCTTGAACAGAAAATCGTCGCCCAGATTGAGCTTGAGGTCGAGCTGCAGCGGGATGCGCTGGGCAGCGGTTTTTTCACGCGGCGGCTGGCCGACGACGACCACATCGGCCGATAGCCTGGGGCGACCGGCTTCGGGGATTTCGATGCGGGCACGGTCCGCGCGCAACTCGCCTTCCAGGCGCAGCCGCTGCTGGCTGAAGGCGAGCTGGCTGACGCCGGAAATGGTCACGCGCCGGTCGCTGCGGTTGGTGACGGCAAATTTCTCGAAAGTGAGCGCAAGCCTGGCCTGCGGATCGCGAAGCTGCGCCTCGCCACTCACCACGATGCGTCCGCTTTGCCCGTAGAGCACGCCCTCCTGCACCCGCACGCGATCGTCAGCCAGGGTGAGCCTGAGCGTGCCGTCGGTGATCGACACGCCTTCTTCGGGCATGGCAAAACGGATCTGGCTGGCATCGATCCGGCCGTCGATGCGCGGCGCCGCCAGGCTGCCGCTACCCGTGAACCGGGCGTTGAGGCGGGCGTCGGCGCGGATGCCGACCGGCAGGAAGAGCCTCGCCAGCCGCAGGTCGGGCACGTCGAGCTGCGCCGTCCATGCCAGCGGCGCGGTGCGCGGCAGGGTAAAAAAGGCGCCCTCGCGCAGCAGCGTCGCCTGCCCGTCGGCGCGCAGCTGGCCGGCTTCGCGGCTGGCCGCCTCGACGTGGGCCGTCACGCGGCTGGCCACGGCGTCGAGATCGAGCACGAGCGCCGTCAGCCCCAGACTCTGCGCCGGATCCTTCATCCGTACATCGCCCGACTGGCGGCGCAGCCGCAGCTGGCCGTCGAGGCTGTCGCCGGCACGCAAGTTCCAGTCGCCGTCGACCCTGAGATCGGTGGTGAAAGGCGGCTCGGTTTCCAGCAGCGCCACCAGCGGCGCCAGCGGCGCCAGCGGCAGGTTGGCGAGCGCGCCGCGGCTGGCCAGTTGCGTGCCCTGGCGGCTGAACTGCTCGACGTTCAGGCGGCCGCCCGCCAGTGTCAGCGCCAGATCGCTCACCTGCTGCTGTTCGCGCGACAACAGCAGGGTGGCGGGCGCCACCAGCTGCATCGGCCAGGGGCCCTGCGCCGCGGCCTGAGTCAGTTTTCCGCGCCATATTTGTTGCTCGTCCAGCCCGCCCGCCAGTCTCGCCGTCACCTGCCAATCGGGCAGACGGGCGTCGAGCGTCAGGGTGTGGGCATCGCGGCGGCCCTGCAGCCTGGCGCCGATTGTGCTCAGGCGCTGTCCGGCCAGTTGCACGCCGCGCGCGTCGAGCTGGCCGGTGAAGGCCCCGTTGGCAGCAGCCTGCAAATCGAGTTCAAGATTCAGCGTGTCGGCAGCGATGTCGCCCGGCAGGCGCAGGCCGCTGGCGGCCACCGCCGCCTCGATCTGCAGCGCAGCGGGGTCGCCGCTGACGCTGCCGGTGCTGGTCAGGCGCCCGGCCAGGCCAAGGTTCAACCGCGCCAGTGCGGGGGCGTCGATGTCCCAGTTGAGGCGGTCGCCGGCGCGGCCGAAGGCGCCCTTCAGCCTGGCCAGATTGCCGGCCAGATTGAGGTCGATGTCGGCGTCGGCCAGATGCCGGTTTTCGATGCGCAGCCGGCCTTGTCCGGTGACCGGGCGGCCTTCGAGTTCGCCCGGCGGCAGGGTGAACCGGGTCTGCAGGCGCAGTTCGGGCGCGAGCGTGCCGCTTGCCTCGCCGCGTGCATTCAGCCGCCCGCGCGGAAACTTGCCGAAGCGCGCCGGGTTGATTTGCGCGGCGTCGAATTCGGCGGAAAACGTACGACTGGCATCGAGCTGCAGTTCGCCCTTCGCAGTCAGGCGTCCTGCCTGACCAGAGAAATTGGCCGATTCCAGCCGCAAGACCGCCTCGGCATGGCTAAGCATGAAGCGGCCCTGCCCCCAGCTCTCGCTGACCTCGCCGCTAAGCGTCTGGCGTGCCGCGTCGCCCGCCAGCTGCAATACCGTCCGCATGCGGGTAGCGTTGAGGTCGCGGTGCAGCCCGGCCAGATTGAAGCGCGGGCTTTCCAGATTCACCGTAAAGCGGCCGTCACGCCACTGGCCGTCGCCGGCAAATTGCCCGGCCGCGCCGAGGTCGATGGCCAGCGAACTGAAGTCGGCGTGGGTGGCGTCGCCCAGCACCGCGCCGGTGAGGTTGGCCAGCGGCAGGCGATCCTGGTCGAGCCGCCCGGCCAGCCGGTTGGACAGGCTGAAGGTGCCGAGCAGGCGCTCGCCCGACTGGCCCTCGAAAATGCCGGAAAACGCCAGGTCGGCGGCGGGCGCGTTCGCCATGAACTGACGCGGGTCGATCCCCTCACCGGCCACCAGCAGCCGGGGCAGACGCACTTTCGCAAACGGTGCCGCCACGCCGCTGACCATGACATTCATGCCTTCAGCCAGGGCATCCAGCCTGAACTCAATTGCCGCCAGTTCGCCGGTCAGCCCGAGTGCGGCCTGCACCGGCACGGGCGTGTTGCGGATCGCGTTGAACCGGCCCTGCAATTTGAACGGCGCATCCTTGTGAATACCGAACTGCCCCGCCACGTCCGCCCACGGCGTCCCGGCTGCGGCAACAAAGTCAAAGCGGTCGCCCCTGCCATCCACCTTGCCATGCAGCGCGTTGAAGCTCAGCGTCTGCCCCAGGTCGACCACATCGAGTTGTGCCACCTCCCACGCGGCCACCCGGATGTCCAGCAGCCAGCGCAAGCTGCCCGGATAGACGGGTGGGGTGGGATCCTTTTCTAGAATGTCCAGCCGCACGTGTTGCGCCGCCAGCAGGTCGATCTCGATCAGCCGATGCCACAGCGATCGGGGTTGCCAGTCCAGTTTCACCCGCTGCGCGGTGATGCGCTGCATGTCCGTCGTGAGGATCAGTTTCTGGATGTGGACCGACGTGCCCAAATGACCTTCCACCCCTTCGAGCACCAGGCGGCCATCGCTCAAGGGCGTAGCCTGTTTCGCCAGCCACAAGAATCCCGTGGCCGTGCTGGTCAGCCACCACACGGCCAGAACCAGCACAGCCAAACCGGCCAGGAGCGACCCCAGCGCCCAGGCAACGCGCCTCAAAACGACACCCCGAGCGAGAAATGCAGGCGAAACTTCTGGGTGGCCTCGCCGTACGCCAGGTCGAGGTTGATCGGCCCCACCGGCGAACGGTAGCGCGCGCCGACGCCGTAACCGAACACCGGCGACAGGTTGCCGGGGCTGTCGGCCGCGTCGCCCGCATCGACGAACACGGCCATGCCCCAGTTGCCTTCGAAGAAATGGTGGTATTCGGCGCTGCCGGTAGCGAGATAGCGCACCGATGCCACCCCGCCTTCCAGCGTGCTCCCCAGGCTCTGGTAGGCGTAGCCGCGCACCGAGTTGTCGCCGCCGGCACGGAACAGGAAATCGGTGGGGATGCCGTCGCGCGTCTGCGCCAGCACGCTGCCGAGTTCGCCGCGCAGAATCAGCCGCCCGTTGTCGCCGGCGCTGAAATACTGGGTGTGGCGGCCGTACAGACGGATGAAGCTGGTGTCGGACAGCAGCGCCTCGGCCGCGCCGCCACCCTGCAGCGTGAGCACATGGCCGCGCCGCGGATAGAAGGCGCGCCCAATCGTGCGCTGGGTCCACGCATAGTTGGCGGTCAGCGCCCGGTTGCTCGCGCTCGCCACATCGCCGATTTCCAGTTCTTCCGTCTGGTACTGCAGCGACAGCGTCGCCTCGATCTGCCCACGCGTGCGGGTGCGCTTGGCCGCCAGCACCATGGCGCGCGTTTCCTGCCCCTCGATGTCCTCCTCCTTGAGCAGCAGACCCAGGCTGTTTTCATAACCCTTGGCATTGCGCGGCCAGGCCAGTTCCGCCGCCCCGGTCTGCCGCGCTTCTTCCAGGCGCGCATCGAGCTTCAGACGCATTCCGCGATTCAGAATGTCGCGATGCAGCCACGACGCCTGCACCCGCGCGCCGGTGTCGGTACTGATCCCGGCGCCCACGCTGAACAGCTTTTCCGGCCGCTCGACCACCTCCACCCGGATCGGCACCGCCGCCGCCAGCTCGGGATCGGGCTCGATGCGCACCGTCGCCTGCGCGAAATAGCCGCTCATATCCAGCGCCGCCTGGTAGTCCAGCAGATCCTGCACGCGATACGGCTGGCCAGGCTTGACCGGGCTCAGATTGCGGATGATCGACTCGGGATAACGCTGGCTGCCGCTGATGGCCGGCTCGCCGTAAAAAAACACCGGTCCGCTGTCCACCGTCACAGCCAAATCCGCCGCTTGGATGGCGGGGTCGATGCGCGCCTCGCTCGCCGCGATTCGCGCAGCCGGATAACGGACCGTCAGCAACGGTCGCAGCAGCGCCACCTTGGCCGCATCCCAATCGACCTGGCGAAACGGCATCCCCGGCTGCAAGGTGAAGTCGCGCTCCGAGCGCGCGCGCAATCGCGGCTCCGCCTCGCCCGTATCGGCCAGCGCCCCGGCATAGGCGATCTCCACCGAACGCACCTGGGTGCGCGGCCCCGGCGTCACCGCATAACGCAGCACCCAGTCGTCCCCCTCCTGCGTCAAGCTGCTGTCGATCTGCGGCGAGAAATACCCCTCGGTCGCCAGCAACTCGCGCGCGGTTTCCGCGCTCACGCTGCGCAGCCGCTCCAGTTCCGCCTCGTCCAGCGCCTCGTCCAGCGCCTCGCCCAGCCGCGCCGCCCGCGCCGCCTCCAGATACTGAACCAGCAGCGGCTTGAGTT
>Ga0208244_100304_pt1 | contig 54509 bp, 42 predicted proteins | sample SubbioCR12Aug_5A_FD_184828 | JGI IMG/M metagenome (GOLD analysis project Ga0208244, IMG submission 184828) | Serpentinite rock and fluid subsurface biosphere microbial communities from McLaughlin Reserve, California, USA - CR12Aug_5A (SPAdes) | ecosystem: Environmental > Terrestrial > Deep... | reverse complement strand
ACCAACAAAGTTTCAACCCAAATGCGCTACTTGAATTTCAACAAAAATATAAACAAAAGAAAATCAATCAGTTAAGGATGAAATTAGCTAAACTGGAAGCTGCATGAACGAGGAAGTTATATAAGAGGTTAAAAATCATATACATTAATTTTCTACTAAGGTTAAAATATTGAAAATAAGGTTTTTATGCTTTTAAAAAAACCTTATTTTTTTCATCAAACCTTAGTAGAAAGGGTAACAGGAGAAAACCAACCTTATTACCTTATTAATTAAAAATGAAAAAATGCCGCCATATTTAATTTCATGAAAATTACAACTAACTAATTCTAAATATGTAAATTACACATCATGAACTAAAATGAAAACCTTTTGAAAAATCGCTGCATGGGCGGGAACCATTAAAAAACAAATTATTAACACATGAAAGCAAAACTTAAGATTAATTTCAAAAAAAATAATGGCCTTGTGCCTGTAATAATTCAGAATTATCTAAACATGAAAGTGCTGATGCTTGGCTATATGAATGAAGATGCATTATTAAAAACTCAAAAAGAAGGAAAGGTTACTTTCTACAGCAGAACTAAAAAACGATTGTGGACAAAAGGGGAAACTTCCGGCAATTTTCTTAATGTTGTAAAGATTTATTCAGACTGCGACAATGACACAATTTTGATACAAGTAATTCCAGAAGGAAATACTTGTCATAAAAAACGCGAAAGTTGTTTTGGGGCTATGCCTGACAAAGGATTTCTTTACGAATTAGAAAAAACAATTTCCGACAGAATAGAATGTGATGCACAAAGCTCGTACACAAATAATCTCTTTAAAAAAGGCATAAACAAAGTCTCACAAAAAGTGGGAGAAGAAGCCGTTGAACTTGTAATTGAAGCTAACAGAAACAACAAAAAGCTATTTAAAAATGAAGCTGCAGACCTTTTGTACCACTTGATAATATTGCTAAAGTCGAAAAATATTAAACTAGTAGATATTGAGAGAATACTAAAAATGCGTTCGTAAGTTGTATTTGTAAACAATTATTATTTCCTTTGCATGTCGAAGGTCAAAAAGACAACAATATGAAAATCGGATTAAATATAACATGGTGGCACTTATTAATCTCTCACAAAAAAGGGTATTGATAAAGGTATAACTATGTAAACAATATAGAGCCGCAAGAAATCCCTTGCGGCTTTTTTTTATTTAAAAAAATGAACTACTACATTTTAATACAAAGATGGAATTGGCGTTGGCGGGGGCTCCCCCGCCCATTAAATGCATTTACCTTACGTGGGTAAAGTGTGCAATGCTAGAAATTTGCACGGTTCATTATTTTAAAAAATTCATATATAAATCATTTTCAAATAAAAAAATCATGGAAAAATTACATACAATTACAAAAGAAACACAAGTACAGCCAATTTCATCAATGCTTAATTATAATGGGTTTTATGGAGAATTTGGAGGAGCATATATTCCTCCGGTTTTGGCTGCTCCATTAGAAAAACTAGCTGATTTTTTTGATAGCGAAGCTCGAAAAGAATCGTTTCAAAAAGAGTTTATTCATTATCTAAAAACCTATGTGGGGAGGCCTTCACCATTGTATTATGCAAAAAGGCTAAGTGAGCATATCGGTTCTAAAATTTACCTGAAAAGAGAAGACCTGAATCACACAGGCTCACATAAAATAAACAATACAATCGGGCAAATCCTAATAGCCAAGAGCATGGGCGCAAAAGAGATAATTGCAGAAACCGGCGCCGGCCAGCATGGAGTTGCCACAGCAACTGCTGCTGCTTTGATAGGAATCCCGTGCAAAGTATTTATGGGTGCAATAGATGTAAAGCGTCAGACATTGAATGTAAGAAGAATGAAGTTTCTAGGCGCTGAAGTAATAAGTACTGACCTAGGCACCCAGACCCTTAAAGACGCAGTTGATGCAGCACTTGGTTATTATATAGAAAACCCAGAATCTTATTATTTGCTTGGTTCTCAGGTAGGTCCTCACCCCTATCCAAAAATGGTTGGGTATTTTCAAAGCGTGATAGGGCAAGAAGCAAGAAACCAAATATTAGATACTGAGGGCCGACTGCCTGATTCTATCTTCGCATGTGTTGGCGGCGGCTCCAATGCAATAGGCCTGTTCTCCGGTTTCTTTGATGATGTTGAAGTGGAGATTTTAGGTGCCGAAGGAGGTGGGAACGCAACTTTAGACAACACAGCTGCTACTCTATCAATGGGTAAACCCACGATTTTTCAAGGCACATACTCATACTGCCTTGTTGACACAGAAGGGAATCCGGTTGAATCACACTCAATTGCTGCCGGTCTTGACTACCCGGGAATTAGCCCGCAGCATTCTTTTCTAAAAGAGTCGAATAGAGCAAAGTATTTTGCTGTTACCGACAAAGAAGCTATTGCAGCTTATAAGTTGATTTCGGAACTTGAAGGCATTATCCCTGCAATTGAATCAAGCCATGCAGTTGCACTTGCCGACAAAATCCTAAAAGGCCAAAACAGATTAGCTATAATAAACCTATCTGGCAGAGGAGACAAGGATGTGGAAAGAGAGTTTTAAATTCCACATTAGATAAAAAGCAGTAGGAGTAAATTACGCTCCTACTGCTTTTAATGCTTCATAAACAAGGAATGCAGGCCATACTAATGCTTTCAAAAAGCCTAATACGCCCATCCAAAATCCTGTTGCTGTGGAAATGAAGTAAATTGCAGCACCGATTATTCCTAATCCATATACTGCTCCTGAAGGTCCTGATTCGTGAATTTTTTTTGACATTGTTTAAAGTTTTAGAATTAATTAAAAAAGTCTTTTTATTCAGAAATATTTTCTTTTTTATCGTGTCCAACTTTTGCTTTTATAGTAAACCAGAAACTACTACCAACATTTACTTCACTTTCAAACCCAATTTCTCCGCCCTGCATTTTTGCCAATTCCTTACATATAGATAATCCCAGACCTGAACCATCATGACCTCTAATGTCGGTTTGGTCAATTTGCCCAAATGGAACAAATAAAGTATTACGCTTTTCCTTTTTTACACCAATTCCTGTATCTCTAACCTCTATTCTCAGAGTAATTTCATTGCTAGCAATATTACTTCCTATAAGTGATGCAATAATTGAAATCTTCCCCTTATCAGTAAACTTCACAGCATTTAGTACAAGATTATTGATAATTTGCATAATTCTACCCCTATCAGCAACAATATAATCAGGGATATCATCGTCAATCTCAACAATAAATTCAATATCCTTATTACAAATACTGTTGAACAATTTTTTTGCATCTAGCATTATATTCTCAAACTTAAATACTCTAACATTCAGTTTCAACACTCCTGACTCAATTTTTGCATAGTCGAGTATTTGATTTATGATTTCCTGGAGGTTTTCTGATGACTGCTTAAGTGTAGATATATAATCCTTTTGATCTTCATCCAATTCTGTTTTCTTTAAAATATCTATCATACCAACCAATCCTGTAAGTGGGGTACGAATTTCATGGCTCATATTGGCAAGAAAATTTTGCTTAAATTCTAATGATCTTTGAATTGCCAATAATCTGTTTTTTTTCCTTCTTTGCACAAAACCATAAGCTAAAACTGACAGCAATAATGCAAGTAAAATAAATCCTACAATTAAATAATTCCTGATATTTTTCTGATAAACAAGTTCTTCCTCAAACAAAGCTTCAGATTTTTCCTTTTCAAGCCTTGCTATTTCTTTCTCTTTCTCGTATCTGTATTCGAATTCTAACCCAATTGTTTTTCTTATATTTTCTTCACTTTTAATGCTATCACTTAAGTTTTTATTAATAATATGAAACTTGTATGCCTCTTCATACAATCCAATTTTGGCAGCACTGTGAGATAAAATTTCTGCAGATTTCTGCCTTAATTTAATTTCCCCAATTTCATTTGCCAATTTATAAGCATATCGACTACGAGAATAGGCATTAGGATAGTCATTCTGATTAAAGAAAAGCTCACCCAATCCGGCATTGCCCCATGCTTCAATAGATTTAATACCTACTTCTTTGCTCAGAGATATTGCCTTAATAAAATAATCATGCGATTTTCTATAATCTTTCAGACTAAGATATGCATTTGCAATATTATTGAAAGTAAGAGCCATATCATTTTTATCGCCAATTTCAGTTTTTATACTTAATGACTCGTAATAATATTTCAGAGCATTCTGGTATTCTCCAATATTTTGATAAATATGACCGATATTGTTATATCCGGTAGAAATTCCAGCTTTATCTCCCAGTTCTTTCCTAATTTCCAGTGCTTTTTCATAATAACTTAAAGCAGATTCATAATCACCCTGCATATCATAAATTACTCCGATATTATTGTAACTCATAGCTACACCTCTTCTATCAAGCAAGTCTTCCCTGATTTTCAAAGATTTTTGATAATATTCCAAAGCACGAGGATAATCACCTTTAAGTTTATAAATTACACCCAAATTATTATAACTACCGGCCATTCCTGAAGCTTCGCCATTTTTTTCACGAATCTCAAGTGCTTTATGATAGTGTTCAAGAGCAGAATCATAATCGCCCTGAAAATAAAATATATTTCCAATATTATTATAAGCCAATGTTTTGATAGTAGAATCTTCGAAGAAATCACTAATTTCCAATGATTTATAAAAGTATTCTAAAGCCTTTTCCAGATCGCCTATATAGCTGTATGCAGTTCCCAGGCTATTCAAGCAATTAAAAACCCCATACATTCTATCAATCTTATAAAACAAATCCATAGAATAATCCAGATGAAAAATAGCCTTTGTGTAATCGGGCTTGGAGATATAAACAACACCTATAATTCTATTGCTTTCAGCCTTTCCAAAATCATAATTAAGAATATTAGATAAAGAATCGGCTTCAAAAGCATGTTTTAACGAAACAGAATGACTTGACTTAGTGTAAAGACTTGCTAACTTATTAAGAACATTTACTCTTGTAGTGTCTATTTTCTTATTATTTGCAAGAATATTTTGCAAACTGTCTATTTCCGACATCTGACTAAAAGTCACCGACCGCAATAAAACCAAGACAAATAAAATGAGTAATCTTTTCGAAAGCATAAAACTAGTAATTCAAATTGGCTATTAAAATATTTCATTCAAAAATACTCAATAAGCAATTACAAATTACTCGGTTTATTACTTAGGTATAATTACTCTAAATTTAATTACAATAAAAAACCCTAAAATTTTGCATGAACTCTTATTTTTGTAAAAATTATAAGAATGTTTTACCAACCATTAGAATATAATGAACCATTGTTTCGTCCTCCAGGCGAGGCACGGTCAGCAATTTTGCAAGCTACAATTGGCTGTTCATGGAATGAATGCGCCTTTTGCGAAATGTACACTTCAAAAAAGTTTAAGATTAGAAACTTTGATGAAATTAAAAAAGACATTACTACCCTTGCAGAATACTACAGGGGTTATGTAAAAAAAGTTTTTATCGCAGATGGGGATGCAATGGTTCTTTCCTCCGGAAAGCTTTTACCTATCTTAAATGAAATAAATTCACAATTTGGAAAACTTCAAAGAATTTCATCATATGCTATGCCCAGAAATATTTTGGCAAAGACTCAATCAGAGCTTATAGAATTGAGAGATGCAGGGTTGAGATTGTTGTATATTGGCATAGAGACAGGTGATGATGAGCTTCTAAGGCTTATAAACAAAGGAGAAACGTTTAATTCTACGATTGAGGGAATACAAAAAGCTCACGAAGCAGGGATTGAAACTTCTATTATGATATTAAACGGATTAGGAGGGAAAAAATACAGCGAGCAACATGCAATAAAATCTGCTGAAATTATAAGCAAAATAAATCCTAAGTTTTTATCAACTCTAACATTAAGTCTGCCATTCGGACAGCAGCATTTTAAAAACCGTTTTAAAGGAGAATACATTCAGCAGAGTGTAGTTGAATTGATTGAAGAGCTCAAGATTTTTATTAAAAATATGAATGTTGAAAATGTGATTTACAGAAGCAATCATGTTTCAAATAATTTAATTCTTGCGGGCACTCTAGATAAAGACAAGGGCGAATTGATCAGACAGATGGACGCTGCCATAATAGAAACTCCCCGACATTTGATGCCGAGGAGTTCAGGGGTTTTATAAAAATTTTCTCGCAGATGTTGCAGATTTGCGCTAAAAAACATTAAAGCTTTTCTATTGCAAAAATAGGTTGTCCTTTGGTTACTTTTGTTCCGTTTTCAACTAAAATCTTAACAATCTTGCATTTTACAGGCGACTGAATTTCGTTGAACAGCTTCATGGCTTCGAGAATGCAAATAGTATCACCTGCATTAACAGTTTTACCCTCTTCAGCAAAAGGAGGTTTGTTTTCGGATGCTGAACGATAGAAAGTGCCTGCCATTACAGCATTAATTGTTTCTGAAGCGGTAACAGGCACAGCCTCAGCTTTCTTTTCTTCTTTAACGGCAACTGCTACTTGTTTCTCCTGTGGCTTTTCATCTGCAGCGGCAAAGTCAAAACTTTTTGATGCACCATTGCCCGAGCGCAGAGCAAGGTTGAAATCTCCTTTTTTAATGATTATTTCACTCAACTGCATTTTTGCAGCCTTTTCAATAATAGAATTAATACCGGAATAATCGTCAGGATTTAGCAGATTTTCAATACTTTCTTGCTTCACTTCTTCTTTCTTGCCTTGCAATGCAGCACATTCAAGGTCGGCAGGTGCAGGTGTTTTTTGATTATCCGGCAGAGCCCTCCATTTAAAGAATTCTGTTGCTACCTCTGGAAACAGGCAGTAAGAAAGAATATCTTCTTCACTTCTGATTAGTTCGGGGTTTGAGATATTTTTAGTTGCAGTAGGTAAAATTGGCTTCAAATCATCTGCCGGCCTATGATTTATTGGCTTTTCTTTACCCAGTATTTTTTTAACAAAATTTGCATCTATAGGCGCAGGCGAGCGACCATACATTCCTTTTACATAGTTTTTGACCTCTTGTGGCACCATTTTATACCTCTCACCTGTGAGCACATTCATTACAGCCTGAGTACCTACTATCTGACTAGTTGGGGTAACAAGTGGAGGATATCCCAAATCTTTTCTAACTTTTGATACTTCTTCAAGAGCTTCATCAAGTTTGTCGAGAGCACCTTGTTGTTCGAGCTGAGAACGGAAGTTTGAAATCATTCCACCTGGAATCTGATGAACAAGAATTTCCGAATCGATTGCCGGCTCAAAACCTCTTGGTTTACAACGCTTTGGACTAAGATCTGTAAAGTACTTATTAACCTGACGCAATTTATCAATATCAAGCTTAACCTCAAATTCTGTTTCACTAAATGCGGCAACGAATGTTTCGACAGGCGGTTGTGAAGAAAAACCTGCAAGAGATGATATTGCAGTATCAATTGCACCGGCACCGGCTTTTACGCCATCGAAATAAGCTGAATATGCCATTCCGCTTGTGGCATGGCAATGAAGTTGAATTGGAATATCCAACTCTTTCTTTAGGGCTGTAACTAAGTCTCTCGACATCACCGGAGAAAGAATTCCGGCCATATCTTTTATACACAATGAGTCTATACCCAATTCAACCTGTTCTTTGGCATCCTGAACATATTTTTTCACAGTATGAACAGGACTAATAGTATATGACAAAGTACCTTGAGCATGACCACCATGCTTTTTAACGGCTTTAATTGCTGCCTGAAGATTTCTGGAATCGTTCAGTGCATCAAAAATTCTAAAAATATCAATTCCATTATCGTGGGCTGCACCAACAAATCTATCCACTAAATCGTCGGGATAATTCTTATATCCAACAATATTTTGGCCTCTAAGAAGCATTTGCAGAGGAGTGTTTTTAGCTTTTGATTTAATTAAGCGCAATCTTTCCCATGGGTCTTCATATAAAAACCTGAGGCAAACATCAAATGTAGCACCGCCCCATACTTCCAATGAATAATATCCAACTTTATCTATGAGTTCGATGATATTCATGATATCTTCAGTTCTCATCCTTGTAGCCCATAACGACTGGTGACCGTCTCTAAGGGTTGTATCGGTTATTCTTAAAATTTCTTTTTTCTTTGTCATGATTTATTTTCGTTTTTTTAACACGGAGACACGGAGAGCATGGAGAAACACGGAGAGAGAATTACTCTTTAGGTAATTTTGCGAATTCCGGTGTAACCATTGATACTAGTTGCTCTTTAATATTCTCGCAGTTAAAGTTAATTAACAATCCTTTCGGTTTTCCTGATAATTTTAAATATGATAACAATTGTGCTTTATATAACGGGATCATTTGTTCTACAGCTTTTTCTTCAACAATTACCAAGTCATTTACCAACAAATCCAACTTCAAACTACCACCCAAATTTTTTCCTTTATAATGAATTGGTATAACAACCTGAGATTTAATTTCTAATCCACAGCTTCTCATTTCATCAATAAAACAAGATTCATAAACAGACTCCAATAAACCCGGACCCAAATGTTTGTGCACTTCTATAGCACACCCAATTATTTTATACGATATCTCATTTATACTTTTCTGCGTAATCATACCTCCGTGCTTCTCTATGTTCTCCGTGTCTCCGTGTTAAATAAAAAACCTCATTTACCTATATTAATCTTCGCACTATCTAAATATCTCTGTGCTTCTTTGTGCTCTCCGTGTTTATAAAAATCATTAATTATCAGTAGAAAACTTACCCATAGCGGCATATTTATCCGCACGCATATCTAACAATTTATCTACAGATATGTTTTCCAATGATTTAAGGTTTTTCAATATAGCACTTTTCACAGCAGTTGCTGTTTTATCATAATCTGAATGGGCTCCACCTTTAGGTTCTTCAATAATTTCATCAATCACTTCAAGCTTCAATAATGCTTTGGCAGTAATATTAAGCGCTTCGGCAGCCTCCGGAGCAAAAGTAGCATCTCTCCATAATATTGAAGCGCAACCCTCCGGCGAAATAACAGAATAAATAGCATTCGACAACATTAGAATTTTATCTCCAACACCAATACCTAACGCACCTCCGCTACCACCTTCGCCAATAACTACTGCCACAATAGGCACTTCCAGCTTTGCCATTTCGGTAATATTTTTCGCAATGGATTCTGCCTGACCTCTCTCTTCGGCTTCAATACCGGGGAATGCTCCGGGAGTATCAATGACCGTAACAATTGGCAGATTGAACCTTTCTGCAAGTTTCATCAATCTCAAGGCTTTTCTGTATCCTTCAGGTTTAGCCATACCAAAGTTTCTGGTAATCTGATCGGTAGTATTTTTTCCTTTATTCTGGCCAATAAGCATTACCTTTTTATCTCCAATCTTAGCAAAACCACCAACTATAGCAGGGTCGTCGGCAAAATATCTATCGCCATGCAATGGAATGAAATTTTCAAAAACAAGACTTATATAATCCTGAAGAACAGGTCTGTTTGGATGCCTGCTAATCTTTACAATATCCCATGCAGTCCCGTTTTTCCCTTTTTCGGTTGAGTTTTTGACCGATTTTTCAGAAGGTTTAGATTTAACTTTAGTCATATTCAGAACTTTTTACTTAAGGTTATAATAACTTAAAACGTTGCTCAGATAATCTTTCATATCTTTTCTGTTAACAATTGCATCAACAAAACCATGCTCTAAAAGATATTCAGCAGTTTGAAAATCATCAGGCAGCTTCTCCCCTATTGTTTGCTCAATAACTCTTCTACCGGCAAAACCAATTACGGCAAATGGTTCGGCTATATTAATATCACCCATCATAGCATAGCTTGCAGTAACACCTCCGGTGGTAGGATTCACCAAAACAGAAATAAACGGAATGTTTTTCTTATTCAACTTTGCAACACCTGAGCATGTTTTCGCCATCTGCATTAAAGACAAAACACCTTCCTGCATTCTTGCACCACCTGATTCGGAAAATACTATATACGGCATTTTATGTTCGAGAGCAAAATTTGCGCCCTGAAGAATTTTCTCACCAGTACCACTACCAAGGCTACCTCCAAGAAAACGAAAATCCATTATAGAAGCAACAGCTTTAATACCGTTAATTTTGCCATGACCTGTAAGAACAGCCTCATTAATTCCGGCCTTTTTCTTGTTTTCTTCAAATTTATCTTTATAGCTGCCTTTAAGGTCAACAAACTTCAGAGAGTCGACCGGACCAATATTTGCAAACAACTCATTAAAGGAACCCTTATCAAATATAAGATCCGCCCTTTGACGGGAAGTTATACTTCCATGAAAATTGCAAATTGGACAAACGTTGAGGTTTTCTTTCCATTCAACATCATAAACATGAGAAGAACATTTTTTGCATTTAACCCACAAACTTTTGCTTGAGGGCTTTTTTATTGTTTCATCTTTTATAAACCAGGCCATATTATAAAGTTACAGGTTACAAAGTCACACAGTAAATAATTATCAACTACACTGTGCATTTTTTTATTCAGAACGTTAAAATTACAACAATATACAACTGCGATAATGATTTTATTATTTTTTATAATGTGTTTAAAAATCCAGAGTGCAAATTTATTAAAAACAATGAAGCATTTATATTTAAAATAACTTTGAGAGAACTCAAAACTATTTTCAAACATTCATTATCAGCAACTTGCTTTTATTAAACAAATGTTGTATATTTGATAACTAACCATCAAAAACTACATTATGGAAACAACAACAACCATTGAAAGGTTTGGCGGATTAATAAAAGAAGAAGCTCTAAATTGTGTCCAAGATGATATATTATTGCCAAACACCTGCGTTTTGGAAGCAGCATCTCCTTATTTTGGATATTACAGTCAGGAACCAAGTGCACAAAAGCCTCAACATCTCTATTTAACTTTGAATGGGTATTATTCGTTTGAGAGTATAATGAGATCTACTCAAAACATTAAAAAGCATTTCAAACATTCTTTCGATGCAGTCCCCGGAAGTATTACAGTTTTTGGGAATATATGTCAAGCTATAAGGGTGAAGAACTTACAGCAATATGCACATGTAAGCTCATTGCAAAAGCTCTATATGGAAGAGGGTATAATGTTTAAAAAGAAATCAATTAAAATCCATAATGAAATGGCAATGATTAAGCTTAGGAAGTTTTTCAACCTTGAATATCAGAGCGATAATGTTTATATTGACAAAGACGAGCCGCATCATGCATACTTCGTTTTACCTGAGCAAATTGATTGGGAATCATTAAAAAGAGTTACAAAACAAGTAAAAATGGACACCTGTTGTTTTTATTTTGATGCTGCGCTTGCATTTGTATATGATAAAAAACAAATAAAAGACTTGATAAGGGTTTACAGCATTAATTTTAAGCTTGATGATGTTAAAGATATTCAGAGCAAGTATTATAGGTATTTAGGATATTAGAGCTATCAAGCACTAAACCATCTCTCTAAACCTTTCTGGGATTATTATTACCGGTTTTTCTTTTAACATGCCGGGTTTATTTAAAGCATAAATTGGTCTGAATAATGATTGTCGTCTTCTAGCTTTGGGAAAAAATTCATCGGCATCTATAGGTTTGCTGTTTATAATTAATTCAAAAAGATAAAACCTTCTGTTAAAATGACCTGTCCAACCACTGTCGTTTAAATCTTTATCATTAATCTTATTTTGACATTGAAGATAATCTATCATTCCAAAATGGAATAAATATAGATTAGTATCGATATGGAAATTTTTTCCCTTTACACGGTGAAAACCAGACCCCCATCTAACAGGCTTTGTAGCCACAATCGCTTTGGTATAGCGAGAAGATACATGGGCAAATCTTCTCTGACTCAAGAATGGTTTGCTAGAATCAATTTGAGATTCCAACTCTTTATGCTGCCCAACATCCAATCCAAGAGCTGACAAAGATGACCATTTAATAGGTTTTTGGAGATATTCTGAAAGTGTTTTACCGCAATTAGGGTCCACTACGAGAAATTCATCAATGTCAAGTGCAATAACAATATCATACTTATTGAAAAGGTCTTTTGCAATCTGAGACACTAAACCCGCCCTATATCTGTCGCCCTTTGAACGGGTTAATTTTATGTGAGTTTTTTGTATAATGTTTATACTCTTATGCTTTTCAGGCAAAGGCTGATCCATCCCATCCAAAACAAGAAAAAGATTTTCAAAACCAAACTGCTTACCATAATAATCTATCCATTTTGGCGTAAAGAAATTATCATTACGCACCATTGAAATGACACAGATTTTTTTGGGATAGGAGTTTTCCATTACACAGAATTTGTTGACGGCAAAGTTGCGAAAAATTTAATAAAAGCCATACCTTTGTGAAAAAAAATGACCGGCAACATCCATACAAACCATACCACTCCTATCGATGCGGTGATTACCTGGGTTGATGGCAGTGACCCTCAGCACATAAAAAAGATGTCGGCATTTTTAAAAGAAACCAATCGCAATAAAATCCCGGGTGCCCATCAAACAAGATTTGCAAGCGTAAATGAAATCAAATATTGCCTTTTGTCTATTCTTAAATTCGCTCCGTTTGTAAGAAATATTTTTATAATAACCGATAATCAAGACCCTCAATTACACAATGACATCAAAAAATTCTATCCTGAAAGGATTACAGATATTAAAATAATTGACCACAAAGAAATATTTGCCGGATTTGAAAAAGAGCTTCCAACATTTAGCAGCAGATCTATTGAAACAATTATGTGGAGGATTAATGATTTGTCGGATAACTTCATTTACTTCAATGATGATACTTTTCTGATAAGAGAAACTAAGCGACAAGATTGGTTTGCTGACGATAAACCGGTTTTACTTGGAAGATGGCATACTGCGCCCTGGCTAAGAGTGATTTGGCAAAATGCTAAAAAGTTCTTTATGAAATACATAATTTTTGATAAAACTTTTCAGCCGAGAGCATCTTATCATATGGGACAATGGCAGGCAGCCAAAATTGCAGGTTATAAAACAAAATATTTTTGCATTAATCATACCCCATTTGCACTAAGAAAAGAAACAGCCGAGAATTTCTTCAATAATAACAGAGAGATTATTGCGAAAAACATAATACACAAATTCAAGAATCACAATCAATTCAACTTTATTTCGTTACTATATCACCTTGAACTTAAAAATGGAGGTATCAGTATAAAGAAGCCTGATGTTGCATATTTACAGCCTTTCAAGAGACACAAGAAATATGTGGATAACAAAATTGCTTTATGCAAAAGCAATGAAAACATCAAATTCCTTTGTGTTCAGAGCCTTGATATATGCACACAAGAAGATATAGACAAAGTTTTTTCCTGGCTTGAAGATATACTAGAGTTAAAACAATAGAAATATTGATACAAAAAATGAACAGTATTATTAAGACTATTTTTTCAAAAAATCAAAATGAGTCGGTTCATCAGCTAATATATTTCATTTGCCTTTGCTTGCTTATAGCATCTCTTCCAACTTCATATTTTATGATTAGCGTCTCTTTGCTGCTAATGTCGATTAATTGGCTAGCTGAACGCAATTACAAAGAAAAAATACAGAGGTTTCTTAATAACAAACCTGCCATAATACTAGCTTCAATATATTTGGTTTATATTGTTGGAATGATATGGACAAGCAATTGGAAAAATGGTTTGGGATTTGAACTTCAAAATAAATTGCCAATATTCGGACTAACATTCATAATAGCATCAAGTAAAGCTTTAAGCAAAGAAAGATTATTAGCGCTTCCGATAATCTTCTCACTATCTGTTTTAGTAACAACACTAATCGGGACATACTTTTATCTTACGAAAGAAATTATTGACACTAGAGAATTGTCGCCCTTTGTTGTTCATATATATTTAAGTATGATGATAGTGTTGGTAATATTTATGATGCCGGATGCTATCAGAAAAATCACACATAATAAAAAATGGTTTTATGCATCTTTAATTGCATCATTATGGTTGCTTTTCTATTTATTGCTCCTAAGTTCACTCACAGGGTTACTATGTTTGATTGTAGTAATTGCCTATTATAGTTTCAGGTATATCTTTTTCACAAAAGGCATTGTAAAAAAAGTTATTGCAATATTGACGATATTAGCATTAGCTGTTTTTGTATTTATAATTGCATTTACAATTGCATCGCCACTAACTCGGAAAATTAATCCCGATAATGAGGAAATGAAAGAACTCACCAAAGAAGGCAATAAATACAATCACAACTCTCTTAACCCTGCAAGGGAAAACGGGTATTTCATTTTTTACTATGTGGCAGAAAATGAGTTGAGAGAAGCTTGGGAAGAAAGAAGCAACTTTAATTTTTACGACAGAGGAGCTACAGGACAGAAAATTCAATTTACAGCATATAGATATCTAACTTCGAAAGGTTTGCGGAAGGATAGAGAAAGTCTTAGTTCTCTTACTGACGAGGAAATTTCAGCCATTGAAAACGGAATTGCAAATTATTTATACTTACAGTGGCCTCATCCATTAGTAAGAATTCATAAAGTATTATGGGAGGTTCAAGAATATAACAGAACTGGAAATCCAAGCGGACATACATTAACACAAAGAATGGATCTCTGGAGAGCCTCTTGGGCTGCATTTAAAGAACTCCCTTTGCTGGGATGGGGAACAGGCGACATTTTGGAAGCACTAGATTATGGACTTACAAAAATCAATTCCTCATTGGAAAACAGAAATATGAAACCCCATAATCAGATCTTAAGCATATTGCTGATGGTTGGAATAATCGGACTTATTATAATTTCGTCTCAGATATACTTTTTTATAAAAAAATCAAATGCACTCAAGCACATCCATTTCAAAATTCTGTGTATTATCTTCCTCGTCTCAATTTTCAGTCTGAGCCCAATAGATTCAGCTGTTGGCTTAAATTTCCTTCTCTTCTTTTCACTGTATTATGGATTGATGTGTATTGAAGATTGAAACATCAATTTCTAACTATTACTTTAATCAAATACCACGACAACACAAGTCTCAACAAAAAATAATCAAAAAAGTTACCTATATACTTGCGAGTATAGATATAATAACTATCTTTGCACTCTCAAAAAACAAAAAGATCTTAAAGATACTGATATAATTCCGTCCTGAGCCTTTAATCGTCAATGATTTGGGTATGTGAGATAAGGAAATCGAATCACGGAGAGGTGGGTGAGTGGCTTAAACCAACAGTTTGCTAAACTGTCGTAGGGGTAACCCTACCGGGGGTTCGAATCCCCCCCTCTCCGCAGGAAAAATTCGGGGTGTAGCGTAGTCCGGTATCGCGCCTGCTTTGGGAGCAGGAGGCCGTAGGTTCGAATCCTGCCACCCCGACAATAATACTGGGTTCCGTAGCTCAGCTGGATAGAGCAACAGCCTTCTAAGCTGTGGGTCACAGGTTCGAATCCTGTCGGAATCACGAGACACATAAGAAAAGGTTCATCAATAAATGGTGAACCTTTTTTATTTTTGCAATAAATTTAATCAGAGCCATGACATTTAATTTCGCAGAAACTAGCTTAAAAGTATTCTCCATACACAAAGTAGGAAATAAATCAGCAGATGAAGGCTATGTGCTCTCATCAGCAGGAATGGAAGTCTCCCAAAACCTCAAAGAACTGCTTACTCAGTATTTTGTTTCATCATTCAAATCCGTTGAAACATATTGCTTTTATCATGAGAATGACCTGAAATTCAATGAAGTTTATGGATTTGTATCCGAAATCTTTACTAATCCGGCTACCTTACACAAACATTCTGAAAATCTTGCAACGCATTTGTACGAAAAAAGTCTTCATCCTAAAATAAAAGGCGGTGAATTTTACGTTGTATATTTCACTAATTGCATGATAGATGAAGAAAGATTTGATGCTGTTGGGCTTTTTAAATCCGAACTAAAAGACACTTTCCTAAAAGTCTCTCAACTAGATGAATCCTTTAATATACAAAGTGAAAAAGGCGTCAACATAAACAAGCTTGACAAAGGATGTATAGTGTTTAACACTGAAAAAGAAACCGGTTTTGTATCTTTGGTTATAGACAACAGCAGCAAGGGGGAGGAAGCTCATTATTGGATTGATGAATTTCTTCAGCTAAGGCAGAGAAAAGACGAATATTACAATACGCAAAGTGTTATGCAAATGTGCAAAAACTTTGTAACTAAAGAGTTGCCCCAGAAATTTGAAGTTTCTAAAGCCGACCAAATTGCTATGCTAAACCGCTCGGTGCAATTTTTTAAGGAAAATGACAGTTTTGATCTAGAAGATTTTTCTAATGAAGTTGTAGAACAACCAGAAGTTATTGAAGCTTTTAGAAGTTTTAAAAACGACTTTCAACGAGAGCATGATATGGATATTGCGGAAAATTTTGATATTTCCGAACAGGCAGTTAAAAAACAAGCCAGATATATAAAGAGCGTAATTAAGCTCGATAAAAACTTCCATATTTACGTGCATGGAAATCGTGAAATGATTGAGCAAGGAATAGATGAATCGGGAAGAAAGTTTTACAAAATTTACTATAAAGAAGAGAGTTAGGTGCCCTTCGGCTCCGCTCAGAGCTGAGTTTGAGGAAATTTTACAAATATGAAGGAAATTGCCGGGAAATATTATCTGTCAAATGCTGAAATTAGAGCAGTAAATAGTTTTTGTGACAACTTTTTATCTCATGAATCATACATTTATGAAGTAATGAGAGTAATAAAAAATACTCCAATGTTTGTTGAAGATCATTTAATGAGGCTGTCTCAAACATTTACGTTGCAAAACTCTCTCCTACCCTATTCAGAAAAAGAGATTTACACCCAAATACATAAATTAATAGAAATCAACAAATTAGCTTTCGGAAATATTAAAATTGCCTATTCTAAAAATAGTATTGAAAATAAAAAACCTGAGTTTCTAATTTACGTAACTCCTCATGAATACCCGACTGAAGATGATTTCAGAAATGGTGTTTGTGTAAAGCTATTTGAAGGCGTCAGAGAGAATCCCAATGCAAAAGTGATGGTAACCAGCTTCAGACAAGAAGCGAATGAGATTAAAGCGTCTCAGAATTGCTATGAATTGCTGCTTGTTGATGACAATAAATGCATAACTGAAGGAAGCAGATCTAATGTGTTCTTCATAAAAGGCAACAAAGTTTATACTCCACCTACCTCAGATGTATTGCCGGGAATTACACGTAAACACATTATCGCAGGTTGCATAAATCTGAATATCAACATTATAGAGTGCAAAATAAATTCATCTGAAATAACAGAATTTGATGCAGTATTTATTAGTGGGACTTCCAGAAAAGTACTTCCTGTAAGACAAATTGATAGTATCGTTTACTCTGTGGATAATCCTTATATGAGAAAGATACAGCAAGATCTTGAAAATCAAATTGACGACTACATCAAAAAGAAAAAAAACGAAATATAAACTTTTCAGTCGCTCCCAGTAGATTCATTTTTAAAAGAGAAGATATTGTACCTCTGCAAAAAGTCCTTGTCGGGAAGCACAAAATGAGCAAAATTTTCAAGCCTATTATATAACAAACTATTTTCACGATTCTCATCAGAAATAACTTTTTTGCCGGCGGTAAGATTTATATTATTTAACAAAATAAGTATCACACTCACGAAAAACGCCATCTTCAGAAATCCGGCTACCAACCCAGCAATTCGGTTAAATATGCCTAGACCGGCTATTTTAACAATTTTTTCCAGCGACTTAGCAATCAAGTGAACGATAAAAATTACCAAAGTAAGCGCAACTGCAAAAACAACAATCTTAACAATAATCGGGTTCCAGTCGATGATAGACTCTGCGATTTCTCCAATAATATCAGAAAGCAAAACTGCTATAAATACCCCAACTATCAAGCTTGCCAGAGAAGCAACCTCTATAATAAATCCTTTGGCAAACCCTCTAATTGCGCCGTATACAAGTGGAAGGATTAATATTAGGTCTAAATAGTTCATGTTTCTTTATTAACATCTGAATAATGACTCTGGAAACTCCTAATTATTTGGAGTCTTACATGTCTAATCCTTATTTCCTTATTTCCTTATTTCCTTATACCCTTATTTCCTTATACCCTTATACCATTATACCTTCCCCAAACCAACAATCAAGTCAAACTGCTCTTTCGTCAATGGCATCACCGACAATCTTGATTGCTTGACAAGGGCTAATTCTGATAATTTCTTTTCATTCTTAATTTGCTCAAGGCTCACAGGCTTGGCTAATTCCTTATTGGGAACCATTTCCACTACTACCCATCTTTTGTCTTCAATAGTTGGGTCGGGGAAGTGTTCTCTTGAAACTTTGGCTATTCCAACAACTTGTTTTTCGGATACGCTATGATAAAACAAGACAAGGTCGTCTTTTTTCATTTCCATAAGATTGTTTCTCGCCTGATAGTTTCTTACACCATCCCATATTGTTTTTCCGTCAGCAACGAATTGTTGCCATGAAAATGCATTTGGTTCTGATTTAACGAGCCAATAATTCATTAATTCAAAATTTTATAAATCAATTCTTTTAGAAGTTGCCCATCATCAACATTAATATTACCAACACCTTTTGATTTAAGATCATACTCCCTTAATAATGAAATTACATCTATTAGTTTTGGAATTGTATAATTAGCAGCGGTCTTAGCATAATCATCTACAAAAAATGGAGAAACCGACAATGCTGATGCAACATTATTCTTTGATCTGTCTGTTAATTGATGGTATAATAGTACTTTAGAGAAATACCCATACAATATAGACAATATCATTACATTCGGATTTGATTTTGGATTATCTTCAAAATACTTTGCTATCTGAAAAGCTTTAAAAGAGTTCCTTGTAGCGAGTGCTTTTTGAAGTTCGAAAACATTAAAATCCTTACTAATTCCAATATTTTCCTCAATATGTTTTAAATTAATCTGACTTCCTTTAGGAAGATTAATGAAAAGCTTCCCAACTTCGTTTACAATTTTCTGCAGGTCATTGCCAAGATAATTAGCTAACATCTCAACTGCTCCCGGCGCAATTGAATAACCTTTTTTCCCAACATAATCAATAATCCAAGGCTGAACTTCATTGTCATAAAGCTTTCTGCATTCCATCAATACTCCGTTTTTTTGAAGTATTTTAGCAAAAGCCTTTCTTTTATCTATGGTTTTGTATTTATAAAGTATAACCAACAACGTTGATTTCTGAGGATTTTCAATATAAGATGCAAGATTCTCGATATTATCAAGATTTTGGGCTTCTTTAACAATAACCACATGATGATTAGCCATCATTGGGTATCGTTTTGCATAACTTACAATTGTGGGGATATCTGAATCTTTTCCATAAACCTGAGTAAAATTAAACTCCTTTTCAGCTTCATCAAGAACAGTTTTTTCAATTATATCAGCAACTACATCAATATAAAATGTTTCCTCGCCTGAAAGGAAATAAACAGGATAGTAAACCTTATTCTTAAGGTCTTTTCTTATATCGTCAAAACTTAGAGAAGGCATATTAGAAAATACAGATTTTAATGTTCATCATAATCGAACTTAAGGTGTTTCACAGTGAGGCCTTGATTGATAAGTTCCTTGAGCGAATCAACACCAATTTCAAGTTGCTTCATTACAAAGTTTTTTGAAACTTGCCTATCACTTTCTTCGGTTTTAATACCCGTAGAAATCATTGGTTGGTCTGAAACAAGAAGCAATGCTCCGGTAGGTATGCTATTATAAAAACCTACGGTAAAAATAGTAGCAGTTTCCATATCAATACCCATAACTCTGATTTTTCTTAAATAATTTTTAAAATCTTCATCATGTTCCCATACCCTTCTGTTAGTTGTATAAATAGTTCCTGTCCAATAATCGAGCTGATGATTTCTAATGTTTGTTGAAACAGCTTTTTGAAGATTAAACGCAGGTAATGCCGGAACTTCCGGGGGGAAATAGTCGTTTGATGTTCCTTCTCCTCTAATTGCAGCAATTGGAAGAATAAGGTCACCAAGCTGATTTATTTTCTTTAATCCACCACATTTTCCAAGAAACAGAACAGCTTTAGGACTAGCAGACGACAGCAAATCCATTACTGTTGCAGCGTTTGCACTTCCCATCCCAAAATTTATAATTGTAATATCATTGTAAGTAGCAGATGTCATAACCCTGTCTTTTCCTTTAATCGGAACGTTAAACTTTTCAGCAAAAAGATCAACATATTGATTGAAATTGACTAGTAAAACATATCCTCCGATTTCTTCAGCCGATGTGCCTGTATATCGGGGAAGCCAGTTTGTAACAATTTCTTTACGGGTTTTCATATGTTTAAATTTTGTTTTTTCGAGTTAAATTAAAATGCTTAAACTAATATTGTGAGTTCACAAAACACCACTCGCATTTTAAAACTTAACGACAAATTTAAACAAACCACTTGGATTTTAACTTCAAACTTTAACTTAAATATGTAATTTTATCACAATTTCAACTTTTTGATATGTACACACTAAATCTGCCGGAATATGATTTCAGAATCATTAAAGAAAATGATAAACTAAAGATATTTGATTCATTAAGAAAAAAGTTTGTTGCACTCACACCTGAAGAATGGGTAAGGCAGAATTTCTTAAAATGGCTATGCAAAGAAAAACAATATCCGATGTCTTTAATATCAGTTGAAAAAGGCCTTAAATACAATAAACTTCAAAAACGCAGTGATGCTGTAGTATATGACAGGAATGGAAACCCGGTTATGATAATTGAGTTTAAAGCTCCAAGCGTTGAAATCAACAACGACACCATAAACCAAATTGCAAGTTATAACTTCACAATAAATGCTTCATATTTGGTTGTCACAAATGGACTACAGCACTTTTGCCTGAAAAAAGACAGCCAAAACTTAAGCTTTAGTTTTATTGAAAACATACCAGACTATGAGGATTTGGAATAGGGTGCAGGGTATAAGGTATAGGGTATAGGGTATAGGGTAAAATGCGAAAACGCCATCAGACCTCCCCAAATTCCTTGAGAATTAAGCGTTTTCCCTAAAGAATCACCTCCTTTTCCATATTCTTTATAAGATGTTTTTAAAGAATTTATAAACAAATACAAACCAATAATTATCAATAAAAAACCAAAAACAAATCTGATTACAATCATCATTTTGCTTGTCCATTTTTGAATTACCTACTGCTTAATTATTTTCCGGCTATAAAAAATTCTATTATTTTGGGTGATAACACAAAAATATAATCCTTGCGGTAATTTTGAAACATCTATCATAGTAATTCCATCAAGCAAAATTGGATTAATTACATCACTACCGTGAATATTTATAAGCCTTAGATTAAGGGTTCCTGTATTTGAGGCGTCTAAGCTAATTGTTAATACATCCTTTACAGGATTCGGAAAGATACTTACAAAATCCTCATTAGCTATGGTTTCAATATTGGTCATAATCAATGGTGTACCCCATATTACACCCTCTTTTTCATAATATACAAGCTCTTCACCAAGTGAGCCGCCGAACATTGCGGCATAAGGATAGTATGGCCCACCAAGTCCCTTCATATAGTATATTTCTAAAGGAACACCATCATAATGCCATTCTTCCCAGCAATTTGCGTCATCTTTTACATACCATGTATTGCCTTTGGTTTTAATTATATGTTCATTTTCCCTCATAGTAAAATAATCGTAAGAACCGCTATCACCATAGTATTCTATAGCAGGTTCTTCGGGCAAATTATCAAAATCTTTATTGGGTTTTATCATAACAGTAAGAGTATCATGCGAAACGGCAGTATAGTTTAGCCAATCCTTGTAAACAACTTGCCTTAGACTGTATCTGTAAAAAATAGAATCGTTATAATCAATCCTTTCAAGATATTTGTATGCCTTTCGGGTTTCAGTAATATTAAAGTATCCTGTACTCTGTCCAACCCAGACACCATTTTTTCTTAGTACGTGCAACACATCGTTAGGTTGAAAATCATACACATCAAACCATCCAAAGTTTTTTAACCCCATCAAAGGATTTGACAATCCGACTAGTGTATGCTCGTGAAGATTAGCATTGTAAGGCGACCATGATGAAAAATTCGGAAAATAGTAAAAATTAAGAGTCTGGATCAAACCATATAGCTTACTGAGTACTATCTGCATATCATTAATATTCATTTGCAATGGCTCATCATTAGAATTATATGCCTGAAAGGCTATAATTTTTACTGAATCAGTGACTTCCAGAAAATCCATTAGTTTATGTTCCACAACAGTGGCAATTATTTTAACACCACCTGAGCCTTCCCAAGCCAGCCAACTATCTTCAAGAGCTGCTTGTGTGTTTATTCGTACAGAGTCGTTTGCATGGTTTAGAAAGATATTTTCACCTGATTCTTTTATAATAATTTTCTTACCTATCCATGAGCCTATAGATGGCGAAAAACAATTATAATCAATTGGCAAATGAGAAGGGGCAGGGTATAGTGTAGCAGTAGGATTATCTAATACAGAATCAATTCGTAAGCAATTGATAAGCCCATATTTATTATTAAAACAGCTCTCTACTTCAGGTCTAACAGCTTGATAATCCTGACCATTTGTCGTTAAGGCAATTATAGTAAGAAATAGAATAGTTGTTGTGAAAGTTTTCATGGTTTGATGCTTATAATTGTCATTAACAAGAGATTTTTAAAACCAAAAAAATGAATAAATACACGAAAGATGTCTGTATTTTGGTCAAATATAAAATACTTTTGGTTGAAAAACAAGTTGATGAATAATGTCAAATCTTACAAGTCTTCAATCTTACAAATCTTACAAATCTTACAAATCTTCAATCTTCTCAATCTTTTATGAATAAAGCCTCAGCAATACCTTCTCCGGTGTAAAAGGTGCATCGAAGTCGGGCTTGTATTTAGGGTTAAAAGCTAAGATTGCATTTTGAATTGCAAAAAAAGCTCCCATTCCATAGAGGAAAGGTGGCTCTCCGACTGCTTTTGAACGCATAACCGCTAATTCAGGTCCTTCGGCCTCAAGGAATGTGCAATCAACAACCTTTGGCACTGAATAAATATCCGGCACTTTGTAAGTCGATAAACTGTTTGACAGCAGCCTTCCATCTTTAGCAAATGCTATCTCCTCCATAGTCATCCAGCCAATTCCTTGAATAAGCGCTCCTTCAATTTGTCCCAAATCTATTGTCGGATTTATACTATTGCCAAAATCATGAACAATTAATACTTTATCAAATTCATAAATTCCTCTAATGCAGTCGAGTGTTACAACTGTTGCAGCTATCCCATACACATGATACGCAAAAGGATGTCCTTTTTCCTTGGTTTTGTCGAAATGAATTATCGGAGTTGCATAATGACCGTTTTCAGTGAGGCAAACCCTGTCAAGAAAAGCTTTATCAACTAATTGCGCCCACTTAATGTCTGTTTTTACATTCTTATTATAAACCGCTTCATCCTTTATCGTGATGTCATTAATTGAGCATTTCAGCATTTCAGAAGCAGTTTTCTTGAGTCTTTCCAATAGAGCTTCACATGCAATTCTGGTTGCGTTTCCATTAAGATCAGCGCCTGAGCTTGCAGCAGTTGGAGATGTATTAGCAACTCTGGTAGTATTTGTTGATTCTACTTTAATTCTGCTTGTATTTACTGAAAAAATCCTTGCCGCAACTTGTATCATTTTGGTATTAACACCCTGTCCCATTTCTATTGCTCCTGTGCTTATTCCTATGCTACCATCCTGATAAATGTGCACCAAAGCTCTGGCCTGATTCATTGGTGTTTTGGTAAATGATATTCCAAAACAAATTGGCATCAATGAGAAACCTTTTTTTATTGTATGATTTTTTGAATTAAACTCTTCAACTTCCTTTTCAAGCTTTTCGATAGGATACTTTTGGTATAATGTACTTAAGCATTTTCCGATATTTACGCCTGTTGCAATCTGTCCGTATTGGAATTCATCATTTTCATTTAGAAAATTCTTTTGCTGTATAACTTTTTTTGGAACATTCAACTCTAATGCAGCTTTAGAAATGGCAGATTCGATAACAAAAGCACCCTGAGGAGCTCCAAATCCGCGAAAAGCAGTATTGGGAGGTAAATTCGTTTTACAACTAAAAACTGTTACCTCTGTATTAGGAACAAAATAGCAATTTGTAGAATGAAACAAAGTACGCTCCATAATGGCAGGCGACAAGTCTGTTGCTGCTCCTCCGTTTTGGTATAATGTAGTTTGATAAGCCAAAATTTTCAGGTCTTTAGACAGTCCTATTTTAAAATCAGAGCTGTAAGGATGTCTTTTGCCAGTCATCCTGATATCATCGTGGCGATGTAGACAAAGTTTCACAGGTTTACCCAAGACCTTAACTGCAAGTGCAGCCATTGATGCATATGCAGAAGCTTGATCTTCCTTGCCGCCAAACCCACCTCCAAGTCGGTTTACGTCAACTTCAATTTTATGCATAGCAACACCTAATACCTTAGCTACCGTTTTCTGAACTGCAGTTGGACCTTGTGTTGATGAATAAATCTTTATACATCCATTTTCCATAGGAACAGCATAAGCTCCTTGTGTTTCTATGTAAAGATGTTCCTGACCGCCACTTTCAACCGTTCCTTCAAAAATATATTCGCACTTTTCCCAAGCCTGAGTCACATCTCCCATTTTGAAAGTACGCGGAGGTATCAATAAATGTCCTTTCTCCTTTGCTTCCCGAGGATCTATTATTACTTCATGCTCCTTTATCTCAGCACTGATAAGTCCAACAGCTTTACGAGCAATGGTCTCATTTTTAGCAACCACAAGAGCGATTGGCATCCCATGGAAATGGACTTCATCTTCTGCAAATAAAGGTTCGTCTTCTACAATACCGCCAATTTGGTTTTCGCCTGTAATATCTTTGTATGTAATTACCTTAACAACTCCTTCAACAGCTTCAGCTTTTGAGATATCGAGTTTTGTAATTTTTCCATGAGCAACAGGAGAACCAAATACTGCCGAGTGCAGTGTCCCCTTTTGAACAGGAATATCATCCAGATATATTGATTTGCCGGTTACGTGGCTTATAGAGTCGGTATTTTTCATCCGTAAATAATTTGTTTTAATATGTCGGATGGAACTCGCATGATGATTTTCATCCGTGCTTGTGTTTAACGAATCATGCTCGTTTCATCTTTGTAATTAGCTTAAGAGTTCTTTTACTGAAACTTTTTTTGTAAACAATTTTATAAAATGAGCAAAGAACAATTGCCTTGCCAGCAGCCTTTTATATTTATCGCTGCCTCTTACATCACTTATAGGAGAAATCTCTTGCTGTAGAATCTTTTCCGCAGCAATAATTGTATCGTTTTCAACAGCTTTTCCAATTAAAAATTTTGAAGTTTCATTAAGGAACAACGGAATTGGACTTACACCTCCTATTGATATTGCACAATCTTCAATTATGTCATTTTTCTCTTTAAGATATAATACAGTGTTAACACTTGCTATGTCGAGATAAGTTCTTTTGCTGACTTTCTCAAAATTGAAATGATAGGGTTTCTCAGGTATTTTGAAAAAGACATCCTGAATGAACTCCTCAGGCTTTAAGTCGAGCTTTTTATATCCGAGGTAGAAATCTTTCAGAGCAATAGTTCGGGTACTTTTACTATCGCTGATAGATAATTGGGCTTTCAAAGCCAGGAAGAACATCGTAAGATCGGCAATAGGCGAAGCGTTTACAATATTTCCGGCAATTGTGCCCATATTTCTTATAGGCTCTGACGAAACAAGCTTGAAGAATCCTTTTATTTCCTGTATAATGCTTTGCATTAATTCAGAATTCATTATCATGTTTGCCGTTGTAGATGCTTGTATGATGCAATTGTTTTTTTCGGCAAAAACACCTGTCATTTCATCATTGTCAAACAGCAGGTTTAGTTCAGATTCGGCAATAGCTTCCGGTTTTTGCACCATTAGGTCTGTTCCGCCTCCAATGATTTTTTTACCTTTCTTAATGCTATTTTCAGCTTTACTAATCCCGCCTAATTGTTTTGGAATGCTTAGAAAATACTCCGGCAAATAGTTTTTGTCAACAAGCCAGCTTATAGGGTTGTTGATGTTTTTGTCTTTCATTAAACCAGAAATGCTTTCAGCTGCTTTTTCGATAGATTTGTAACCTGTGCATCGGCAGATGTTTCCGCTAATTGCATCAATTGCCGAATTTTTGTCTGACGGTTTTTCTTCCAGGCAATGACATGTGAGCGACATTATAAATCCGGGGGTGCAAAAGCCACATTGTGTACCTGAGTTTTCCACAATTGCCGACTGTACAGGCGACAATTCTTTCATATTGATTCCTTCTATTGTAACAATATGTTTACCATGTGCATTTCCTAAGGGAGTAAGACAAGAGACTATGCTTTTGTATTGCACTTTGCCATTTCTGAGTTTTCCCTCCATCACGGTGCAAGCACCGCAATCACCTTCCCTACAACCGATTTTTGTTCCCGGCAATTCTTGCCCATACCTAATAAAATCAAGTAAAGTGGTGCCGGGGTGAGCATCAGTTTTGATGAGTTTATCGTTAAGAATAAATGTAATCATAGCTTTAAGTATATTCTTTCAAGCTATAAATTTAATGAAAATGTCAAAAACAAAGGCGAAGAAAGGGATTTTTTTTGGTTTTAATGTATACTGCGTTATCTACAGGAGATTTTTGCCCGCAGATTTCTCTGATTGCCGCAGATTATTGATGTAATTCTAAAATCACAGAATTTTCTTTGTGGCCTCTGTGATTTCTTGGTGCACTTTGTGGTTTATTTAATTTTGAATTTGATTTAATTCGAATTTGTTTCGTTTTTTGATATTCGTTTTTCGAATTTTTCTTTACCACGTAGACACAGAGAACACAGAGGTTCACGGAGGTTTTTTTACTCTTTTCTTTGCATAACTTTGCGAGAATTCTTCTTTGCGGTTTTTGCGAGGAATAAAAACCCCAAAGGAATAGCCACTAACATTTGAGCCTGACTTAGGACTCAGGACTCAGGACTTAGGATAAAGACTCTACAAGTGTTGTGTAAAATATTTTTCTCAAGTACTTCTCCAATTGCAAATAACCACTATATTTGCGACTTATAAATTATTATTACGCATTAATAAATTAATATGAAAGATGAAATTGTGATTTTTCAAGCAAATGAAGAATCGATAAGACTTGAGGTACGAATTGATGAAAACACTGTATGGCTTACACAAGCCCAAATGGCTGAATTATTTCAAACAACTAGAAACAACATTACTCTTCATATTTCAAACATTTTTAATGAAAATGAGCTTGATGAAGAGGCAGTTGGTAAGGAATCCTTACTAACTGCCAGTGATGGAAAAAAATACAAAACAAAACTATATAATTTAGATGTAATAATCTCTGTAGGATACCGCGTGAAATCAATACGTGGCACTCAATTTAGAATTTGGGCAAATAAAATCCTTAAGGAATATTTACTTAAAGGATATGCCATAAATTATAGGGTTCAATGCATTGAAAATGACTTAATCTACTTAAAGAAAAAGGTTGGTGAATTTGATTTACAGCTACAAACAAGTATTTCGACGAAAGAAGGGATATTTTTTGATGGACAAGTATTTGATGCTTATGTTCTTGTCAGTAAAATTATAAAAACTGCCCAAAAGTCTATAATACTTATTGATAACTATGTAGATGAAAGCGTATTAGCCATGCTTTCGAAAAGAAGTGAAAATGTGAATGCAATAATATACACATCAAATTATACTAGGCAATTGAAACTTGATATAAAAAAGCATAACTTTCAGTATCCACCTATAGTGATAAAGGAGTTTAACAAGTCTCATGACAGGTTTCTCATTATAGATGATGATTTAATATATCATATTGGTGCATCTCTAAAAGATCTTGGCAGAAAGTGGTTCGCTATTTCCAAAATAAAGTTAGACCCAAATGACATAATTATAAAACTAAAACAATAACTCTCAAATCAGAATTAATCAGTCGAGGCTTTTTCAAGCCTTTCAATCTTTAAAATCTTTTTTTGCTTCACAATGTTTTATTCCACGCCAAGGTCGCAAAATGCTTGAACGCAAAGATTTCTTCTTTGCGGTTTTTGCGAGGAATAAAAACCCCAAAGGAATAGCCACTAACATTTGAGCCTGACTCAGGACTCAGGACTTAGGACTCAGGACTTATTTAAACTGAGGAACTCTTCTATGATTAGTCCCTGCTTCATAAGAGTAAGCAATTTCAAGTAATATCGGCTCACTCCACGCTCTACCGAATATAGAAATTCCAACAGGCAATTCATCTACAAAACCCATAGGTAATGAAATAATTGGGTATCCCGAATGAGCAGATGGAGATGAACTCCCAAACTGAAAACTATCACCATTTGCATGGTCGGTTAGCCAAGCAGGACTTCCTGTTGGTGCAATAATCGCATCAAGTTTATTTTCGTTCATCACTTTGTCAATTCCATTTTGCCTGCTGCCTTTTATCATCTTATTTAGAGCGTCTTTGTATTCTGCTGAATTGAGATCGCCTTTCTCAGCAGCCATTTCCAAATATTTCTGATTGAAGAAAGCCAGCTCTTTGGGATTATTTCTGTTAAATTCAATTAGTTCATCAATGGTTTTAATTGGAGCATTTGGACCTAAGGATTGAAAGTATTTATTAAGTCCATCCTTATATTCATAAAGCATTACTTCAAAGGAGTATTGTCCGGTTTTGGGTTCTGTGACATATTCAAGTTCGACAATCTCAGCACCTTTACTTTTCATAAATTCAACTGCCTCTTCAAATAATTCATCAACTTTAAAATTAATGCCTATAGGAGTTTTGAAAATGCCAATTCTTTTTCCATTCAATCCATTTTCATTAAGAAATTGAGTGTAATCATTGTGATATTTACCAACACTTTCTAAAGTTTTAGAATCTAATGAATCTATTCCTACCAAAGCCCCCAGGCAAATAGCAACATCTCTTACACTTCTGGCCATAGGCCCAGGAGAGTCCTGGGAAAAAGAAATAGGGATTACACCACTTCGGCTCACCAAGCCAACCGTAGGTTTAAGTCCAACTATCCCATTTGCATGTGAAGGGCATACAATAGAACCGTTTGTTTCAGTGCCAATAGCAATTACCGAAAGATTTGCAGAAACAGCCACACCTGAGCCTGAGCTCGACCCACAAGGATTTCTTTTCAGGTCGTATGGGTTTTTTGTTTGTCCGCCTAATGCACTCCAACCACTTGAGGAAAGCTCCCCTCTAAAGTTGGCCCATTCACTCAAATTTGTTTTTCCAATAACTACAGCACCAGCTTCTCTAAGCTTTTTAACCAAAAAACTATCACTTAAAGGGAATGAAGTTGCTAATGCCAAAGAACCTGCAGTATTAGGCATATTGTCCTTTGTGTCTATATTGTCTTTTATAACAACAGGTATTCCATGAAGAGGGCCTCTAATAATTCCCTTTGTCATTTCCTCATCTAAAATTGCAGCAATAGAAAGAGCATCGGGATTTACTAGTATGACGGAATTTAATTCAGGACCATTTTTGTCAATACATTCAATTCTACTAATAAATTCCGAGACCACCTCAACTATTGTAAAATCACCATTTTTATATCCGGCATGAATTTTTGAAACATCCCATTCGAGATATTTAAAGTCATTGTAATTATTCTCTTTGGAATCTTGATTTGTGTTTTTGCAACCTGAAAAGAATAGGCTAATAGCAATTACGATTAGCAATGTTTTGAGCTGTTTCATGACTATAAAGTATTAAATAATAACTCTTACCTCCCTAGCTCTCTAAAGCCTTTGAGAAAGATTGAAAGGTCGTTTTCGGGTTTGTATTCTCTGGCATATAGGCTGTTAAGGTTTGAAAGCGTTTTCAAGTCGAATTCTTTACCTTTGAATGCGTCAGCCGGATTAAGCACAGATTTTCTTAATTTGGGCAGTCGCTTGTTGTCTGGCAGCTCATTATATCCAATCCAAGTCTTTCTTCCAAAAAGCACAGAAAAAATATTCTTTATAATACCCAGAGGTTTTTTAACAACAAATACAGTTAGCGGCAATGAAACAACTAGCCCACCCGACACTATAAGGTCAAAAAGCTTTTTAATTCTTTCGTTGGAAGGTTTATTGATGGCGTTTATATTAACCATAAACATGTCTTCAAAAGTATCAATGCTGTTACTTCCAATAATATAAAGACTTTCGGGAGGCGCAATTTTAAAGCTCACCTGCTGATGTGCCAATTCCGACATTTTATCAATTATCTCCTGAGAAGGAATTTCACCTCCGCAGAAAATTATTTCATCGATTTTATAAACTTCAACAATCTCTTTCAGTTGAGAAAATTCTCCAATGTATATGTCTGACTTGATATTATTGCCATAGTTTACCAATCCGATAAATGCAGGATTTGAGTGAGCCCTTATAAGTGTGGCAATCCTTGAAGGTTCATCATTGTTTCCGGCAATTAAAATCCTTTTGTTTTTGTCGCTTCCTACGCCAAGATTTTTAAACTTCAAAATATGGAAAAGACTTCTTGTGCTTATCATAGAAATTAAAGCCCAAAGTCCGCCCATTAAAATCAATGCTCTTGAAAACCTCAATGAAATTGGCAAAAGAGCATAAATAACTAGTATTATAACAGTACCCAACCCAATACCTCTGATAATTCTAAACAACTTCACAGGCTTATCATAGCCACCACTAAGCCAGGCTGAAAACATCCATACAAGAATGTATGCCGGGACGATAATTTGCATAAAGTAAGGCGGATAATACTGGTAATCTGCCATCATATACTGATGTTCCCAATAGTTCTTTATAAAGAAATAACCGGTATAAATTAATGCAAAATCGAACACAGGCCAGAAAACTCTTTTCACAAACCTATTAAATATTGCCAACGATGCTCTGAAGTAAATTGCCAGATTTATAAAGAATGAAAAAAGCTTTGCATTGTTTTTAGAGAAGTGCTTTTTCGCAAAAATTATCATTGCATTATAAAATACAAACACATAATTTATGCTGCTTTTCTTTGTGCTTTCACCTTTATAATGGATTATTCTGGTATTTGGGAAATAGTAGTTTTTAAATCCTGCTTTTGTAATTCGATACGACATGTCGATATCCTCGCCATACATAAAGAAATCCTCATCAAGAAATCCTGTCTTTTTGAGAGTTTCTGTTCTAAGCATCATAAAAGCACCCGACAGCACTTCAACTTCATGAACTTTATCTTTATCCAAAAATCCAAGATGATATTTGCCAAAGATTCTTGATTTTGGAAACAAAGCAGATAATCCGAATATTTTATAGAAAGCTACAGAAGGAGTTGGAAGCCCACGCTTAGACTCCGGCAGAAAATGTCCTTTCCCGTCAAGCATTTTCACACCCAAACCGCCTGCATCCGGATGTTCATCCATAAAAGCAACAACCTTTCTAAAAGTGTCGTCTTCTACTACGGTGTCGGGATTGAGCAGCAACATATACCTACCTTTTGCAATTGCCATTGCCTGATTGTTGGCCTTGCTAAAACCCAGATTTTCTTTGTTATCGATAAGATGAACCTGAGGAAATTTGTCTTTCACCATTTGCTGAGAGCCATCAACAGAGTTATTGTCAACAACAAAAACTTCCATATCAATTCCATCAGTAGCATTAAACACTGATTTGAGGCATTGCTCAAGAAAGTATTTTACGTTGTAGTTGACAATAATAACAGAAAGGTCCATCTTCATCGGCTAAGGCTATGTTCGTATGGTGTGCGGTTTATGATACTTCTTCCAAGGGTTACTTCATCGGCATATTCCAGTTCGTCGCCAATTGCAATACCACGTGCAATAACAGTAAGTTTCAGATTAAGGTGGCTAAGCTTTTTGAAAAGATAATAGTTTGTAGTATCTCCTTCCATAGTAGTGCTGAGCGCAAACACTATTTCTTTTAATTCTGGATTATTAGCTCTTTCAATAAGAGATTCGATATTAAGGTCTTTTGGTCCTATTCCATCCATTGGAGAAATAATTCCACCTAAAACATGGTATAATCCAAAAAACTGTCCTGTATTTTCAATTGCAATTATATCGCGAATATCCTCAACTACGCATAGCAAAGACGGGTCGCGACCATGTGAAGAACAAATTGAACATAGCTCACTATCGCTAATGTTGTGACATTTCTTACAATACACAACTTCATTTTTCAGTTGCTGAATCGACTGCGAAAAACTTTCCACAACATCCGGGTCTTGTTTTAGCAAGTGCAAAACAAGTCGCAAAGCTGTTTTCCTTCCTATACCCGGCAGTCGCGTAAAAGAATCGACAGCTGCCTGTAATAATTTTGACGAGAATACTTCCAAAATTTAAGTGTTGATAATTAATATGCCAAATTTACAAGATTTTCATGAAAATCTTTGCGTAATGCATTTTGAATTGTGAATAAAACATAAAAAATCTGGATTTATTATTATATTTGTTACCTAGAGGTGAATTCAATTTCATCCAACATTCTAACAATTTCACTAATTCTACTGCTTATGAAAAAGCACATGCAAGTATTAATGGTTTCTTCGCTTATACTATTAATATCAGTAGTTTTGTTTGCGAACACAAAAGAATTTGATACACCTCCCCCACCTGAAGTAAAATTCATAAAAGACCTTCCTCCGCCAAAAAATCTCAATATAATTTCATTTGAAAAAGTAAAGGCGAATAGCCCGGTTGGTCATTTCACAAATTTCGATACTGAGCAGGGCCTTGCATTGAGCAATATAACTTGTGTATTTACTGACAGTAGAGGAGAAATATGGATTGGCACTCATGGCGGTGGCGTAAGTATTTATAATGGGAAATCATTTAGGACAATTACTTCAAAAAACGGATTAATTCATAACTCTATATGGGCAATTAGCGAAGACTCTAATGGCAACATTTGGCTTGGTTCTTTTGGTGGTGGTTTAACAAAATATGACGGAATATCATTTGAAAGCTTCACCACAGATGACGGCTTGGCAAATAACACTATCTGGCAAGTATTTGACGACGGAGAAGGTAAAATATGGATAGGAACATTTGGAGGAGGAGTAAGTATTTATGATGGGGAAAGTTTTAAAACACTTACTCAGGATGATGGATTACCAAGCAACATTGTATGGGATATTATTAAAGACAGAGAAGGCAATATGTGGTTTGGCACTGAAAACGGCGTTAGCAAATTTGATGGTAATAGCTTTTTGAATTATTCAGTAAAAGACGGCCTTGTTCACAATGTTGTAAGAGGTATTGTAGAAGACAGACTTGGAAATTTCTGGTTTGCTACATTTGGAGGTGGAGCAAGTTATTTTGATGGGCAAAAATTTACAAATTATACCGTTAAAGAAGGTCTTGCTCATAATGTTATTCGAGACCTTATAGAGGATAGAAACGGCAATATTTGGTTTGCCACTCATGGAGGAGGAGCAAGTATGTTTGACGGCAAACATTTCACAAATTTCACTACTAACGAAGGAATTGCAAACAACATTCTTAGAGGAGTTACAGAAGATAAGCACGGAAATATTTGGTTTGGGACAGACGGTGGTGGTGCCAGCAGATATAATGGCAAAGCTTTTACCATTTATAAAAAAGAACAAGGACTAATCTATAATGCCGTTAGACATATTGCCGAAGACAACAAAGGCAGACTCTGGTATGGCACAAATGGTGGCGGATTCAGTGTTTTTGATGGTTTATATTTTTACAACTATAAATTCGAAAATGGAATTCCTATTAATACCATCTATTGCATTCACCCTAATGACGACGGCAGCACGTGGATTGGCACAACTGAGGGCTTAGTATTATTCAAAGATGAAAAAGCCGTAATATACACATCCGAAAATGGACTTGCGCATACAAGAGTGCTATGCATATATAAAGATCCCGAAAATACATTTTGGTTTGGAACAGCAAATGGCATCAGCAAATTTGATGGAAAATCATTTGTGAACTACAGAACAGAACATGGTCTGACTCACCCAATGGTTAGGAGCATAGAAGAAGACAAAAGCGGTAATATTTGGGCTAGTACTTATGGAGGTGGTGTAAGCAAATTCGATGGACAAAGATTTTATAATTTCACAACCGAAGATGGAATTGCTCACAATTGGGTAAGGAAAATATTAATAGACAGCAACGGCTATATATGGTTTGGGACATATGGCGGTGGTGTTAACAGATATGATGGTAATTCGTTTATCAAATTTACTACCGACGATGGACTTGCTGATGATGTAGTTTATGATATGGTAGAGGATGAAGATGGTATTATCTGGATTGGGACGAACCTGGGGTACAGCGGGTTGTTTTTTACTGAAAAAAACTCTGACAAAAAGTTTACAAGCGGCCATCTAGCTGTTGATAATGAAACATTAAAAAACAATTTCATTCCATATTGGGAAATATACAATAACCAAACAGGGTTCCCTCTTAAGGATATAAATTCAAATGCCATGTGCATTTCTCAAGTAGGATTGCCATTTGGCAAAATGAAAGATAAAGGAATTATTTGGGCAGGCTGCGGCGACGACAAAGTAGCATGTTTTGACCCTAAGTCTATCAGAAGGTCAACTCAACCGCCTAATATCTTACTAAAAAACATTAGAATTAATGAAAAAAACATTTGCTGGTATTCATTGAAGCATTTTCAAAAGAAGTGCAAAGGTCTCAATAATGAGCAAAAAAATGACAGTATTATCCTGGCTCAACAACAAATTATGACTTATGGTAGAGCGCTTACTTGCGATATGTATAATGAAGTGTTAAGTCTTTACGAAAATATCAGATTCGACAACATATCAAAGTTTACCAACATACCGGAGAATCTCGTGTTACCCTACGAGCATAATCATATAACCTTCGAATTTATAGCTATTGAAACGGGGCGAAATTTAATGATAAACTACCAATATATGCTTGAGGGCATGGATAAAAATTGGAGGCCTGTTACAAAAAATAATTTTGTTACATTCAGTAATTTGTGGGAAGGAAAATATACGTTTAAAGTAAGAGCACAAAGCGCCGAAGGAATCTGGAGTGAACCGATTAGCTATTCTTTTAGAGTTTCACCTCCTTGGTTTAGAGCATTTTGGATGTATGTCATTTATCTTTTTACTTTTCTTTTAGCAGTTTGGTTTTTCTTTAAATGGAGACTGGGAAGCCTAACACGAGAGAAGCTTATATTGGCAAGAAAAGTTGAGGAAAGAACTGCAGAGCTATTATTGCAAAAGGAAGAAGCTGAAAGACAAAAGGGTTTGGTTGAAGAAAAAAATCAGGAAATTCTTGAGCAGAAAGAAGAAATATTACAGCAAAAAGAAGAATTGCAAGTTCAAAGTCGTGAGCTTGAAAAAATTAATTCAAACCTTGAAGATAGAATCGCAGAGCAACTTGCCGAAAGTAGAAAAAAAGACTTTTTGCTAATTCAACAAAGCCGACAGGCAGCAATGGGAGAAATGATTGCCAACATAGCACATCAATGGAGACAACCTCTAAATGCCGTTGGATTAATTATACAGAATATCCAGGAAGCATATGATTATAACGAAATGACTCAGGAATATTTGGATAATAAAGTGAAGCAAAGCATGGATATAATTCAGTATATGTCTGACACTATTAATGACTTCAGAGATTTCTTTAAGCCCGATAAAATGGCAAGCAAATTTGATGTTAGAAAAATTGTAATGCGAAGTATTTCTTTTGTTGAAGATACTTTGAAAAAATGCAACGTAACTATAGAATACAATCTTGAGGATGATATATTTGCTTATGGGTATCCAAATGAATACGCACAGGTTGTTTTGAACATAATTAATAACGCTAAAGATGTTTTGGTTGATAATAAAATTAAAGAACCAAAAATTTCTTTTATTTTGACAACACATAATGGAAAATCTTGCCTAACAATTGAAGATAATGGAGGTGGGATTCCAACCGGCATTGAGAAAAAAATATTCGATCCTTACTTCTCAACTAAAAAATCAGGTGAAGGAACCGGCTTAGGTCTTTATATGTCAAAAACTATTATTGAGAAATTGGAAGGCAGTAGTTTAACCGTTGAAAACACTGAAAAGGGTGCTAAGTTTACTATCATTGTATAACTTATTACAAAAAAAATGAAAAGATTCACCGAAAGATTTTTCATAATTTCTGCTCTTCTACTTTTAAGTCTGAATGCATCTGCAGATAATATAAAGCTTAAAGGTTTATGGCAAGAATATAATGATGCAAAGCACGATACAATAAAAATTTTGCTTCTTAATGAAAATATTGGGATGGAATACAGAATATCTAACCCCGATAGTTCTATTATTGTTTATGAAATGGCTATCTCAATGGCAGATAACCTTATTAGTGAGAATAAAACCAATGAATCATACCAAAACAGACTGTTGTATTTTAAAGCTATCTCTTTAAGATATATTGGGATTGTAAATGCCATTCGAGGATATTACGACCAATCTATAAAGTATTTTTTTGAATCACTCAAAATTGCTGAGTTGATTGAAAACAAAACTCTCATTTTTCACAGCATAAACAACATCGGAGTTGTACTTGCCGAAAAAGGCGATTATGATGAAGCAATTGAATATTATAAAAAATCTCTGCTATTAGCTGAAGAACGAAATGATAAAAACGGCATGTCTCTAAGTTATATCAACATCGGCAACATTTACTATTTCAGGGATATGTTTGAGCCTGCGGTTGAATATTACAAAAATTCGATTGCGTTGTCTTTGGAAACTAACGATAAAGTTAGGTTATCTCTTTGTTATAATAACATAGGTGGGGCTTACAGACATTTAGGCAGATACACTGAGTCAATAGAATATCTTAAAGAGTCGTTGAAAATCTCTGAAGAACTTGGCGATAGAAACGTTATGGCAATAGCTTATTCCAATATTGCTGAGTTGAATATTTCACTCTCAAATGTGAATATAGATAAAAGAGCTGAATATCTAAGAGAAGCACTTAATAATGCTACAAAATCCCTTTCTCTTGCAAATGAAATTAATGCATTGCCAAGAAAAAACGAAGCACTAAAAACTCTGATTTCGATTTACAAATCACTGAAAATGCATGAAAAAGCCTTTGAATCTGCAGAAATGCTTATTGCTGTGAAAGACTCTATGTTTAAAGAAGAGAAAACAAAGGCAGTTACTGAAATGCAAATAAAATACGACTCAGAGAAAAAACAACAGGAAATTGAACGACAGAATCTTTTAATTGAAAAAAGTGAAATTGACTACCGCAGACAAAGACTAAAACTAAATTTTCTGATTGCAGGTGCAGCATTATTAGGCTTGTTGGTTGTGGTTATTTTTTATGCGTACAAACAGAGGATGAAAAACAATGCTCTCATCTCACAAAAAAATCAGATGCTAGAACAGGTTTGCGAAGAAGTTTCCAGACAAAAGGAAGAGCTGAAATTAGCTGGCGATGAATTAGCAAGAATAAACGCCGGACTTGAAGACAGAATTCAGGAAGAGATTAATGAAAACCGCAAAAAGGATGTGTTGCTTATTCAGCAAAGCCGGCAGGCTGCAATGGGAGAAATGATAGCCAATATTGCTCATCAGTGGCGACAACCACTTAATGCAGTTGGGCTAATTATACAAAACTTCCGCGCAGCATTTGACAATGAAGAACTAACAGAGGAGTATATTGATGAGAAAATTACAAAATGTATGAACCTCATTTATTTTATGTCAGACACTATAACCGATTTCCAGTATTTTTTCAGACCCGACAAAAAAGAAAGAAGATTTGAAGTAGATAAGGTTGTTAAAAAATGTATTTCTTTTGTTGAAGATGTTCTCAGAAAAAATAATATTGAAATTTCTCATAATTTGCAGGAAAATGTATTCGCATTCGGGTTTCCAAATGAATACTCACAGGTAGTATTGAATCTTATTCACAATGCAAAGGATGCAATAATAAAGGAAAAACCGGCAAATCCAAAAATTGAGATTATTCTCACTGAAATAAGTGGGAAGTCGTGCCTTACCATAACCGACAATGGAGGCGGAATATCACCCAAAAATATTGACAAAGTATTCGACCCATATTTCTCAACTAAAAACACAGAAGAGGGCACAGGACTGGGATTATACATGTCAAAAACAATCATTGAAAAACATGAAGGTGGAAAAATTGAGTTTGAAAACACAAATGATGGCGTAAGATTTATTGTTATACTTTAATCATTTTTATTTCTATTTTTGCCAGCCTTAATCATTAATTGTTAAGATATGACTCCGAGCTTGATATTGGTATCCTTCTTAATTTACACCTCTCTGATATTTTTTATATCACGACTCACTGTGAGGAAAAAAGCCGGAAATGAAGCTTATTTTCTTGGAAATAGAAATTCACCTTGGTATGTTGTTTCTTATGGGATGATTGGAGCTTCTCTGTCAGGTGTCACTTTTATGTCGGTGCCAGGGTTAGTGCAAAATGAACAGTTTTCATATATGGTGCTGGTTTTGGGGTATTTTGCCGGATACCTTGTAATTGCTAAAGTATTACTCCCTCTCTACTATAAAATGAATCTAACATCTATCTACTCTTACCTTGAAAGTAGATTTGGATTTTCTTCATATAAAACAGGTGCCTTTTATTTTATTCTCTCAAGATTAATTGGCTCTTCTTTTAGAATGTTTTTGGTAGTAAATGTGCTTCAAATATTCGTATTCGACAACTGGGGAGTCCCTTTTGCTGTTACTGTTGCTCTTTTTATGACGCTTATATTGCTTTATACCTTTAAGGGCGGCATTAAAACAATAGTCTGGACAGATACTTTGCAAACTACATTCATGATAACTGCAGTAATTATAACAATAATTATCATCTCCCGACATCTAGATATTGGTATCTTTGATTTGGCCTCATTAGCGAAAGAAAAAGGTTATACAAAGCTTTTTATAACCGACTATACCGACCCAAGATTTTTCCTAAAACAGTTTTTTGCAGGAATGTTTATAACTATTGTTATGACTGGGCTGGATCAGGATATGATGCAAAAAAACCTTAGCTGCCGTAATCTTAAAGACGCTCAAAAGAATGTTCTTACTTTCGGCGCAATATTACTGCCGGTAAATCTACTATTCCTGTTTCTTGGCGCGTCGTTGTGGATATACGCAGCTAATACAGGCATAGATGTTGGTGCATTCAAAACTTCAGATGAACTATTCCCAACTGCAGCAATGCAATATTTGGGGTTAGCTGCCGGGCTGACTTTCTTCTTTGGATTAATATCAGCGGCTTATTCTAGCGCCGACGGTACACTAACTGCTTTAACAACTATTTTCTGCATAGATTTTCTCGGATTAAAACGTAAACCTAATATTACGGAAGAACGAATTAGAAGAACCAGATATATTACACATATCGGATTTGCAATAATAGTAATATTAGTTATAATCAGTTATAATCTCATTAACGACGCTGCCCTAATAAGCAAACTTTTTACAATTGCAGGATATACTTATGGCCCTTTATTAGGATTGTTTTTCTTCGGCATTTTTACCAAATATAATGTAAGAGACAAATGGGTGCCTGTTATTTGCATCTTATCCCCTATCTTAAGCTATTTGTTAAGTTATTATTCTCCGCAATTATTATGGGGATATAAGTTTGGTTTTGAAATACTTATTCTTAATGGAATATTTACAGTTGCGGGCTTGTTTATTATTAAAAAGAAAAAACAACCCTAACACTAACTGCCAACTAACGACTGTCGACTGTCGACTTAAATCTGGAACAAGTCCTTGAATAAGTCAGCAAAATCGTCGCTAGTGATTGGTTTAGTAAGGTATTCGTCTAATCCTAGACTAATATACTTTTCTCTGTCGCCTTCAAATGCATTTGCACTTAATCCAACAATAGGAGGCAGTTTCTTGTATTTTTCCTTTAGCAATGTTGTTGCAGTTATCCCATCCATTACAGGCATCTGAATATCCATAATAACCAGGTCAAACTTACCCGGCTTATATGCTTTAATTGCTTCTAACCCATTCTTAACAATAAACACTTCATGGCCCATATGATTGAGCATAAGTTTAACTACTTTTTGATTAATAACTTTGTCTTCTGCATAAAGAATATGCAGAACTTTTGATGGTTTGCTCTCCTTAATCTCTTGTTTTGCAGTTTTCATCTTTTGCAAAGTAGCAATAGCTCTGAATGTAAACCAGAAAGTACTGCCTTTTCCGAATTCACTTGTGCAACCTATCTCTCCACCATGCAGCGCAACAAGTTCTTTGGAAATTGACAATCCAAGACCTGTACCTTCATGTTGTCTTACATCTAAATCATCTACCTGAGAGAATGGCTTAAATAATTGCTTTTGATTTTCTTTCTTAATGCCTATGCCTGTATCACTCACTTCAATTTTAATCATTACCTGTCTGCTCAATTCCTTATATTCAACCAATGATGCCTTAATTGTTATCTTGCCTTTTTCAGTGAATTTTACCGCATTGGATATAAGGTTATTAACTATCTGGTTAACTCTATTTTCATCAGCCTTAATAAAAACAGGTATATTCGGGTCTATTGAGCTTTCAAATTTGATGTTTTTATTACAGAGATTTCCAAAAAGAGTATTTGCTTGTGTAATTAATGATTTGAATTCAAATGCTTTAACTTTTAATGCAACTTTACCTGCTTCAATTTTCGAGAAATCCAGCACTTGGTTTATTATCTCCCTTAAGTTTTCTGTAGAATGTTTTAAAACACTGAAATAATTTTTCTGCAACACAGACAGCTCTGTTTTGTCAATTATCTCCAACATTCCTATAATGCCTGTGAGAGGAGTTCTGATTTCATGACTCATATTTGCAAGAAAATTCTGCTTAAAAATAGCAGATTGCCTTGCAATTTCAATTTCTCTCAGCAAGTCTTCGTTACGTTTGCGCTCAGTTATATCACGCATTACGCCTAATACAAGAGCATTGTTGTTTCTTTTAAGCTTAGACACGCTGAATTCAACCTTCTTATAATCACCGTTTTTACATTTTAAAACACCCTCATATGTGTTTGATATCGTAATATCGGTGTGCGACATAGAACTTCTAACTTCAACTTCATCTGCCGTTTCTTTTGTCAACAGCTTCCTAAAGTCAAATTTGCTTGACATTAAGTCTTCTTTGCTATATCCGGTTATTTCACAAAACCTTTCATTAACATATTCTAAGTTCTTATCGTTTCTTAAATAAATACCGTCAGATGCATTTTCCGCAATCGATCTGTATAATTCCTCTGATAGTTTCATCATTTCTTGGGCCTCTTTAAGTTGTGTTATATTTTTTGAAATACCTACTGTTCCAATAATTTTTCCGTTTATATCCCTTATTGGCACTTTTGACGATATAAACCAATAAAGTCCGGTTGGGCTTGCAATATACTCAATTTCCCCGATAAAGGATTCGCCTGTTTTTAAAATTTTCTTCTCTTTTTCATTAATTTTCTTAGCTTCAGACTTTGGAAAATAATCAAATATTGTTTTACCAAATGCTTTTTCAGGGTCATTAAGCCCTATTATATCAGCAGCAGGCTTGTTTATTCTTGTAAATCTGCCTTGGTCGTCTTTAAAGAAAATGGCATCCGGAATGCTATCCATTAAATTATGCAATAGGTCTCTTTCATGAGCTAGTCTTGCTTCAAATTCTATTCTTTCTGTAATTTCACGAACTATTGCTAATACATTATTATTATCTAATGGTGATAATCTAGCTTCAAAATACAGATTTTTGTTTTTCTCAGCTATAGAATATTCAATTACTTGCAACTTCTTAGTAGAAAGACATTTTCTAAACGCCGCTATATGCCTTTTCCCTTCTTTTTCACCAAAAACGTCTATAGTATTTATACCTACAACCTTTTCCGGAGCTACAATCAAATCTCCCGGGTTGTTTGCAAACACTTCCTGATAAAACCCATTCTTGTCCATTATAAATAATAAATCGGGCATTGTTTTCAAGATAGTTTTTATCTTGTTATCACTAGATTTCCTAATTTCTTCAGCTATTTTCCTATCTGTAATGTCTGAAACAATACCATCCATTCTTACAGGCTTATTGAACTCATCATAAGTAATGTTTGTTCGATCATTTACCCAATGGGCACTGCCGTCTTTGTGAATTATCCTATACTCAAGATCTAAATATTTTTTATTGCCTAGATTTGCTATTGATTTCAAAACAAAATCAGAATCGTCCGGATGAATTATCTTTTTCCATAGATTTGGGTCATTATAAAACTCCCATGCCTCCCTTCCCATAACTTTAGTGCATGACGGACTCATATAATTAGGAACACTTGAGCCGAAGTCTTGTGACCAAACCATTTCTTCAACTATTCCTAATATTGTATCGATTTGCTTTTGGTTAAACTCTAGTTTTTCCTTAGTAAGCGAAAGCTCATCCATTGATTGCCGAAGCTCTTCATTTATCTGTAGATACTCCTCGTTTTGAGCTTCATATTCATCGTTCTTCTGCTTTAACAAAAACTCCGAATCTATCCTTTCTTTTATGGCTTGAGTCCTGATATATAATGAAGCTAATATTTTCGCAAAGTTTTCCTCATCTTCTGTCCATTGCCTAATGTCTCCGATGTGCTCGAGACATAAGACTCCTTTAATACCTTTCTCATCAAATATCACAGCATCAAGCATAGACACTATCCCAAGTGGTTTTAAATATCCCTCTGTAAATTCATTAGTAGCCTCATGAGTCCAAGCATCAGAAGCAGATACAATTGCTTTTTTCTGCAGAGTTTCAAAGTATTTTGGATAGTTTTCTGCATTTAAAACATATCCTTCGGAATGTTTTTTCGCAGTATTTTCAAACAGATTAATACAATAAAGCTGTAGATTATCATCTGACAATAGCCATATACTGCATCTAGCAACGTTTAAAGTTTTGGAAGTAGCTTCACAAATGAGCTTCTTGGCAGTTTCTAAATCACCTGTCCCAATAGCTTTATGCGTTGTTAAGAACGCCAAAATTTCATTCTGGGTTTTTAAACGATATACTGCATTGCAGTTTTCATCATAGCCTGATGCTCCAACATTTACAGCAACTTCAAGCTTCTGCTTAAGATTTAATAATTCCTGTTTAAGAAGCTCATTTTCAACAGAAAGTTTTTTTAACTTTTTTTCTGTTTCCCAGTTTTTGTGTTGTTGCTGCATTGTGGAGAAAAATAAGAGTTATATCAGCATTTGTTTTGTGACCCCTAATTTAGTTAAAATTTATCTGAAATATATTTTTTACGCGAAAATATTATCATTTTGTGGTGTATTAGTTAGACAAGTCATTTGCAAAGTTCAGATTGCATTAATAATTGTTGTATTTTTATCGTTGTTGTTAAAGAAGAATTCCAAAACAAACTTTTATAATTGTTGATAAATGCAATTTTTATTATGAACATACATCCCAAGTTTTTGCTGAAGTATTTGTTTCTTGCCTTTTTTCTCATTACCTCAAATGCTTATTCTCAGGTAAACAACCAAGAGAATATAAACAAATTGCAGTCGGAGATCGACTCAGTGAGTTTTTATAAAAACCAACTCATAGATCAGATGGAGGAGCTTAAGCTCGGCCAGATAAGATATGAACTGATGGAAAAAGGGCTTCCAAAACTTCAACCGGGAGAAGAACTAATTATGCATTCGGCAATGGCACTTGTTTATGATGAAAAACATAAAAATGCTAAATGGGTTGCTCATATCATCACATACGATATCGTGGAAGGTAATGTAGTAAGAAGTAACGATTTTAGAACAGACTCAAAAGTTAAGAGTGGAACTGCAGTTGAAGCTGATTATTTTATAAGAGAAAAACAAGCCGACGGTACTTATAAATTTGATGGATTTGGTTATGACAGAGGACACCTGGCGCCTTCAGCTGATTTCAGATGGTCGGAAAAAGCTCTGTCTGAAAGTTACTATTATTCTAACATAACACCACAAACTGCTGATTTTAACAGAATTAGCTGGGCTTCACTTGAAGATATGTTTCGTGCATACGTGCAAAGAAATGAAAATTCAAGGTTGTTTATTATCACAGCACCTGTGTTAAAAGATAATCTGCCAAGAATTGAAAGAGGAGTAAATAAAGTGTCTATTCCTGAATACCATTATAAGATTGCGGTTGACCTTGAAAGGGAAATGGGTATAGCTTTTTTGATGCCGAATAAGCTTGCAGAAAACCCAATTGAATATTACGCTGTTTCAATAGATTACTTAGAAGAGCTAACCGGCATAGATTTCTTTTATAAGCTGCCAGCCGAATTGCAAGCAAAAATTGAATCACAAAAAAATCCTTTACCTTGGATGAGCCCAGCTGAACAGGGAGATGCATTACCAATAGCGATGAACCTTTTGCCAAGGAATCATTTCAATACAACCCAGGCAAAAAGGTTAGTAAACAACCCAAAAAGAGTTAGCATCTGCGGAACAGTAGTATCTGCCAGAAAATCGGGAAGAGGAAATGTATTCTTAAATCTTGACAAAAGCTTCCCCAATCAGGTTTTTACTGTAACAATATTTAAAGATAATGTTGTCAATTTTAGTTACGAACCTCATGTTATACTTATAAACCAACAGATATGTGTAAGTGGCAATGTAACTGAATACAGCGGGACTCCAAACATGATTTTAACCAATGAACATGCTATTGAATTATTTGTTGTAGAATAAAAACCATTTGCTAATTTTAAGCTTGAATTTCAAAAATAACCCTATGAAAAACACTCGACAGAATGCTAGCAATTTCATTTCTTTGTTTTTTTACTTTTCTCTTTTAGCATTTGTAGGCTATTTGCTTCACTTAAGAGGGTTTAATATTAGAGATGTAAATATTAAGGAGCTGATAATTTTAACTTTTGCAAGCTATCGACTTACAAGGATTATGGTTTTTGAAAAAATATTTAAGTTTTTCAGAGATTTCGTGAAATCAAGACCCAACTATTATGTATTCAATACTATTAAGTTCATAATTACTTGCCCATGGTGTATGGGTGTTTGGGCTACACTTCTTGCAGTGGTATTTTTCTTTTTGATTCCTTTCGGAGATTTACTCGTTTATATTCTTGCTATTGCTGGCGTTGCTTCGCTTGTTGTTACTGCATCTAACCTTATGGTTTTGAAAAATAAAGAGATGCAAAACGGCAGGGAAAATGATGATTAAAAAAACTTTTTTGTCTATTGACAAATAAACTGACTAAATTTGCCGCTTCCAAAAACATTTTGTCGGTTTTATTTGCTACAGGATGAAAAGCTCTGAGTTTGTTCCAATGTTTGTTAGCCTGATAAAATCAGGTATTTCAAGAAAACAACTTTCTAATGATGTAATTGCAGGTATAATAGTTGGCATTGTTGCTTTGCCTCTAGCTATTGCTTTTGCTATTGCCTCAGGCGTATCGCCCGAGAAAGGCCTAATCACAGCCATTATTGCAGGAATAATTATATCAGCGCTTGGAGGAAGCCGTGTGCAAATTGGCGGACCTACCGGCGCTTTTATTGTTATTGTTTATGCAATTGTGCAAGAACATGGCGTAGGTGGACTTACCATTGCAACATTTATGGCCGGCTTTCTGATTATTGCAATGGGACTTGCAAAGCTTGGAAATTACCTCAAATTCATTCCCTACCCTCTTATTGTAGGATTTACCAGTGGTATTGCTGTAATAATATTTTCATCACAGATGAAAGACTTCTTCGGCTTGAATATAGATTCTTTGCCGGCAGACTTTACCGAGAAATGGGTTGTTTATTTTGAAAACTTCTCTGGAGTAAACTGGATTGCATTTGCAATTGCATTAGGTACAGTTTTGATATCTTTTAATTTCTATCGAATAACAACAAAAATACCGGGGTCGATAGTAGCCATTATCTTAAGCACTTTGTTGGTTTACTTTTTAAAATTACCTGTTGAAACAATAGAATCCCAATTTGGCGAAATTCCAAACAAACTATCAATGCCGGTAATTCCGGATATTAATTTATCAACAATTAAAGCATTGATTGGTCCTGCAATTGCAATAGCTCTTCTGGGTGGCATTGAATCTCTTTTGTCTGCCGTTGTTGCTGATGGTATGATAGGGAGCCGACACCGATCAAACATGGAACTTGTTGCCCAGGGCACTGCAAACATATTTTCCGGGCTGTTTGGAGGTATTCCTGCTACCGGCGCTATTGCCAGAACAGCAACCAACATTAAAAATGGTGGCAGAACCCCCATAGCCGGAATAGTGCACGCATTGATATTACTGCTGCTTATGCTGCTTCTTGCCCCTATCGCAAAACTGATACCTTTGGCCTGCCTGGCAGGAATACTAGTTGTTGTTTCCTGGCACATGGGAGAATGGAGAAACTTTGTATCTATGCTTAAAAGAAACAGAATGGATGTAATAGTGCTGCTTACAACATTCTTTCTAACTGTATTTTTCGACCTTATTCTGGCAATACAAATTGGTATGATACTGGCAAGTTTCTTATTTATGAAACGAATGAGCGAAGCTACTTCAATAAAAAATGCCAAAGAATTTCTAAGCGAAAGAGAAGAAACTGAAGAGGTTTTATTTGAAGAAGAACTGCCCGATATACCTGAAGGAATAACTATGTACGAAATTAACGGTCCTTTATTTTTTGGCGCTGCGCAAAAGTTCCGTGAACTTATTACCGACACTCATCAAAAACCTACTATTCTAATTATTAGGATGAGAAATGTTCCTTTTATTGATGCCACAGGCGTAAACAGACTTAAAGAAATGTGCCAAATATTAAAATCCAAAGGAACTACTATTATCATATCAGGAGCAAACCACGAAGTAAGGAAGGAATTGCTAGATAGCAGCATTTACAAACTACTTGACAAACACAATATCCACGGCCATATAAATGAAGCAATCACCAGAGCTAAAGAGATTTTAGCAGAAAAAGAAATAGCGGGTAAATAAAAACCCTTTGCAGAATACATCCGCAAAGGGTTGATAATCAGCGTTGTCCTGTTAGGTTTCGAACCTAAACTCTTCTGATCCAGAATCAGACGTGTTGCCAATTACACCACAGGACAATTTGAGCTGCAAAATTAAAAAATATATTTAATCTGCACTTTTAAAAAACAAAAACTTTATAAAGCTTTTCTATAAAACTTTATTTTTTCCATGAATCTTTAAGAGATACTGTTCTGTTGAATACCATCAAGGATTCAGTAGTATCTGGATCAACACAAAAATAGCCGGTTCTCTCGAACTGACATTTGTCGCCAGCCTTATATGATCTGGCATGTGGCTCAATATAAGCCGTGGTTACAACAAGTGAATCAGGATTAAGATTATGTTTGAAATCTTTACCTTCTTCTGTTTCGTCAGGATATTCATTTACAAAAAGTCTGTCGTATAATCTTACTTCTGCCTTTATACAATCAGCTGCATTTACCCAATGAAGAGTACCTTTTACCTTCTTTAGTGAGTTCATGCCACTTTTCGTTTCCGGAAAATATGTGCAATAAATCTCAGATATTTCACCGTTTGCATCTTTTTTAAAGCTGTCGCAACGAATTATATATGCATACTTAAGCCTTACCTCACTGCCGGGAGACAATCTGAAAAACTTATTTGGAGGATTCTCCATAAAATCATCCTTTTCTATAAAAATCTCTCTTGAAAATGGAATAGGTCTTGTGCTTGACTCAGGATCTTCAGGGTTTAGAGTTCCATGCAGAATTTCTGTTTCACCTTCAGCATAGTTTGTAATAATAAGTTTAAGAGGATTCATAACGGCCATTGTTCTCGGAGAATTTTTATTCAAATCCTCTCTAATACAATGTTCTAACAACTCCACTTCAATAAAATTTTCTCTCTTAGCAATACCAACTCTTTCGGCAAAATTGCGCAAGGAAGCAGGAGTATATCCCCTTCTTCTCAATCCTGATATTGTAGGCATTCTTGGGTCATCCCAACCATGAACATAAGCTCCACCAACCAATTCAAGTAGTTTACGCTTACTCATTACGGTATAGGTAAGATTTAATCTTGCAAACTCAATTTGACGTGGTCTGTTATCTTTAATCTCAAGCTCATCCAAAAACCAATCGTACAAAGGCCTGTGAACTTCAAATTCCAAAGTACAAATAGAATGGGTTATTCCTTCCATATAATCGCTCTGCCCATGAGCCCAGTCGTACATCGGATAAATACACCAATCATCTCCTGTGCGGTGATGGTGAGCGTGCATAATGCGGTACATCACAGGATCTCTCATGTGCATATTTGGAGATGCCATATCTATTTTAGCTCTAAGAACTCTGGTTCCATCAGGGAAATCTCCATTTCGCATACGTTCAAAAATGCTTAGATTATCACTTACCGACCTATTTCTCCATGGACTTTCTTTCCCTGGTATCTGAGGAGTACCTCTGTTTGCACTAATTTCCTCAGCAGTCATTTCACACACATAAGCCTTGCCTTTTTTTATAAGGAAAATAGCGTATTCATACAACTTTTCAAAATAGTCAGAAGCATAATATTCACGCTCTTCCCAGTCGAATCCAAGCCAGTGAACATCATCTCTGATAGAATTAACATATTCAACACTTTCAGTGGTCGGATTAGTATCATCAAATCTCAGGTTGCACAAACCATTATATTTGTTTGCAAGCCCAAAATTTAAACAAATCGACTTCGCATGTCCAATATGCAGATAACCGTTTGGCTCCGGAGGAAAACGAGTGTGAACCTTACCCCCGCTTTTATTTTCTTTAATGTCGTTTTCAATAATTTGTTCAAGAAAATTTAATGAAACTTTCTTCTCTTCAGAACTGTTTTCGTTGGTATTCATAGTATAGAGTTATAATGAGGAAATTTTTAAACAGAGTACAAAAGTATAAAAGATTTGTTATAATGTGCCAATATGCTAATGAGATAATGTGCCAATGAAATAATGTAATTGAGAGTTAAAAACTAAAAGTGAAAAACTAAAAACTAAAAGTGAAAAGCCCCAACCCCAAACGCAATCGCGCTGTTCAATCCTATCTATTATACAAAGAGCTCCGCAGGTTGCTAATGATTTTTATCTGTGATTATCCGTTAAATCAGCGTCATCCGTGTGCTAATAAGCATTTTTTTGAAAATTACACAAATGCAGAACCACTGAACAATGGGATATCTCACTTACGTTAGACTTCGCTCAGTAAAAGTCGTTCGATATTATGGCGACCCCAAACCGCTTCGCTCCAGCTTTTCACTTTTAACTTTTCACTTTTAGTTTTTAACTTTTAACTGTCCCTCTTCTATCTCCCTCCTGTAACCACAAAAACAATATCTTTGCAATTATATCAATCATTTCTTACCCCCCAGCCCCCTAAAGGGGGAGCTGATGACGGCTTCCCTCCCCTATACCCCTTATACCCCTATACCCTCTTCTATCTCCCTTCTGTAACCACAAAAACAATATCTTTGCAATATTAAAAACCACTACTATGGGAAAAATAATATTAGAAGACATTGAATTCTTCGCTTATCACGGTTGTTTTGCCGAAGAGAAAGTAATCGGCAACAAATTCATAGTAAATCTTGAGATTGAAGTAGATACTGCCATAAGTGAGAAGACCGATAATCTTGAAGACACGGTTAATTACCAGGAGATTTACAATATTATTAACGAAGTAATGTCTGAGAGTTGTAATTTACTGGAACATTTGGGTGCTAAGATTCTCGATGCCATAATGCTGAGATTTACAACAATACACACAATAAAGATAAAAGTGTCAAAGATAAATCCACCAATGGGTTCAAAAATGCATGCAGTAAGCTTTGAGTCGGAAAGAAGCAGAAAGAAAACATGTCCATCTTGCGGAAAAGAATTTATCTGTTTGCATAATGCAGATTGCTGGTGCATGAATCACAAACTCACCAAGGAGCAACTCAATTTGCTCAAAGAAAAGTATTCCGATTGTATATGCGAGGAGTGTATGAAGAAGTTGGTTGGTTGATTGGTTAATGTGCCAATGAGTCAATATGCCAATATGCTAATTAAATTTCCATCTAACTGATTTTGTTGTATTCTATGATTTTTTTGATTTTTAATTTCTGATTTGTTTCGTTTTTTGATATTCGTTTTTCGGATTTTTTCTTACCACGGAGACACAGAGAACACAGAGGTTCAATGAGGTTTTTTTACACTTTTCTTCACATAACTTTGCGAGAATTCTTCTTTGCGGTTTTTGCGAGGAATAAAAACCTTGATTTCTGATTTCAAGTGAAATAATTCCACGCCAAGGTCGCAAAATATTTGAACGAAAAGTTGCGCAGAGGGTTTCTCGCAAACACAATTCTCAATTCGTAAATTCGTATCCAATTCGTAATTAGATATAATAATAATTCTATGTTTTTTTTACCACAAAGTACACCAAGAATGCACTAAGGGCAAAAAGAAAAAGAGATTTAATCTAAATCTCTTTTTGACCTTTGTGAGAAACTTTGTGCTCTTTGTGGTTTTTTTTATTTTGAATTTGATTTTTTTCGAATTTGTTTCGTTTTTTGATATTCGGGTTTCGGATTTTAGTTTTTTGATAGAATAATATTTTCAATACACAGATGAGTAAGATTAAAAAAACATTTTGCTATTACAAGAATAAGTAGTAATTTTGCGCTTCAAATTTGACATCATGGTTTCGTGGCCGAGTGGCTAGGCAGAGGTCTGCAAAACCTCCTACAGCGGTTCGAATCCGCTCGAAACCTCCACGTACAGAAAAGGATTAGAAAGATAATTTCTAATCCTTTTGTTTTTAGGGGGTTGTAAACATCACGATTTAAGATGATTAGATGTCTATTAACTTAAAATCAAAAGCCTAATACACCAAAATATATTCCTATAAATTTCAAAAAAACACCAACCACGACATTTCTTGGCGCACCTACCTTTTAGCTTTGTGCAAAAATTACAAAGATGAAAGAAAATATTAAGCAAAAGGTATTAAGCAGTATAGGAAAGATATATGAAAAATCTACTGATTGCAAACTCAACGTTAAGCATTTCGAGAAGATTGACAAAGAATTGCTGTTGCTGTCGGAATATTTTGGAACAACCAAAATGCAGGCATTTTTTATCGCTGTTGTTTTATCACTTAACTACAAGGGCGATTCTGTTGACTATAACGACCTTATAAAATTCTTTGACTGTAACCCAATGCAATTACTCCATTATAGCGATGACATTGAACAACTTTGCAATAGTGGTATATTTATAAAACAAAGATCGCAACACAGGGTAAATCTTGCAAGAGCTAATGATCAGCTTACAATCAATGAAAAAATTTCAGAAGCAATACTAGAGAGCAAGCCTATGCCGGAAGTGGCTCAGTTTGTTTTCAATGATCTTTTTGAAGTTCTTGAAAGCTTCAACACAATCCTGGAGCAAAGAAGCGAGAAGGAAATTTCCACTCGAATGCTTTTACATAAGGCAGACAAGATTATATCTCAAAACCGTCACTTTCCTCTAATACAAAAAGTATATAACTTCAAGCTTTCTGCTTCGGATACTTTTTTGTATTTATATCTAATCTGGGAAACAATCTCAGGAAATGAGGCTGTAGATCTTTCCAAAACGATTGAATATTTCTACGACACCCCCTCAAAAAGGGTGAAATACACTCAAGAGTTGCTAAAAGGAGAGCATTATTTGATTAAAAATGATCTGATAGAAATTGTTGAAGCTATGTTTTTAAATAACTCTGATTTAAAGCTGACAAAAAAGTCAATAAATATTCTTACAGAGTGCAATGTTAAGTTATATAACACCAAACAAAAAAGGGACGATGTAATCATGCCTGCCGATATTACTCCTAGAAAGCTTGTTTTTCACGAGGAGGAAATGAAACAGCTAAGCTTGTTAAACAACTTATTGAAAGAAGTAAACCTTAAAAAAACCATGAAAAGGCTTAAAGATAAAGGCTTACCTAATGGTGTAACAGTAATGCTCTTTGGAGCGCCGGGCACAGGAAAAACGGAATCCGTTTTGCAAATAGCAAAAAAAACAAATCGTGAGATAATGAAGGTTGATATAAGTCAAACCAAGTCAATGTGGTTTGGTGAAAGCGAAAAGCTGATAAAAAGGGTTTTCACAAAGTATAAATCCTTTGCTCAAGAATGCAAAAGAACACCAATCTTACTTTTCAACGAGGCTGATGCAATTATTTCCAAGAGAAAAGATAGCTCAATCTCAAATGTTGCACAAACAGAAAATACTATTCAAAATATAATTCTTGAAGAACTTGAAAACTTTGATGGAATTTTAATAGCAACCACAAATCTGGTTAACAATATTGACAAGGCATTTGAACGAAGGTTTTTGTTTAAGATAGAGTTTAACAAACCGGATATAAAAACCAAAACAAAGATCTGGAAATTAAAAATTCCAAGTTTGAAATTATCTGATTGCGAAATTCTTTCTTCTCCGTTTGATTTCTCCGGCGGACAAATTGATAATATAGTTAGAAAAACTGCAACTTACGAGGCAATTCATGGAAAGTCCGCTGACATTAAGCACATTATAGAATTCTGCAAAGAAGAAACATTTTATAAGGATAGGGTAAGGATTGGGTACATTTCATAAAATGGGGAAATGGGGCCTTTCTCTCGCTTTGGAATTAATTTAATTGACTTCAATAAAAAATGACACACTTAATTGAACATTCCCCATAGGTTTCCTATTGTTGAACAGGCTTTAATACACATCCCCAAACTCAGGCATTTCCATATACATTTTACCATTGAGCATTTTGCCGGCTTTCTTTTTATTGGTGCCGCCCCATTGTTTAAAGTAAAATGCCACTTTGGCGTTTTGGCATTGCTCTTTTATATCGAGCACCCATTCTTCATTTATTGGGCAACGCCTTGCCATTACTTCAGCATAGCAAAACTTACAACCGGCAGATATCTTAGTACAACCCGTTATAGGGTTCCATGTACTTTCTGTCCATTCTATTTTTGATTGAGCCATTTGGTTATAATTCAATTATCTGTTTAGCAATTTTGAGCGCGTTTTTATTATTAGATGCAAATAGATATGTCTAAAGGGTTTAGTTTTATATTATTGCAATTTGTTTAATCCTGGCCCGGATAAAATACTTTTCATTTGCTGAATAGCTTGCTCATTTAGTAATACAAGACGCTGTGGTTGTGATATCTGTTGCCGTATAAATAATGCATTCATGCTTTCTAAGTTAGCCAGAACCACCAATTGCTCAAGAGTTGCATAATCACGCATGTTACCTTCTTTATCGGGATTGGTATTACGCCATTCCATTGCAGTAAAGCCAAATAGAGCAACGTTCAACACATCAGCTTCCGAGGCATAAACATGTTGGATTTTATCCAGAGGCAGTTTATCAGGAATCAGTTTTTCTTTAATAGCATCGGTATGAATACGGTAATTAATTTTTGAAAGAATGCGGCTAACATTCCATCCTAATTCTTTAGATTCAATTTCTTTAAGCCGCTGAAATTCATTTATCAGATAAATCTGAAATTCAGGGCTTAACCACATAGCAAAGTGGAAAGCAATATCTTTGTGGGCAAAAGTACCGCCATATCTTCCGGCTTTCACAATTAATCCCATAGCGTTGGTTCTACCAACCCATTGACCAACGGACATTATAAATCTGTTTACTCCAGATTCTTTTTCAATTACACCGAATTCGGGGTAATTAAAATTGGGATTGTTTATTTTTTCCCAAATTCCAAGATACTCAAGAGTATTTTTATTAGTAACCCATTTACCAATTAAGCCACTACCTTCTTTATAACTAACAGTCATATCGGTAAGGCTGATAAAATCTTTTTCATTTAGTGTAAGCAGGGTAATTTCAGTACCTTTTACATTTATTTTTAATTTTTTCGCCATTATCTTTTTACTTGTTATTCAAATAATCTAAATCCTATAAGTCAATATCTCACAAAATTATGTCAAATGTAAAAATAATATTAAACTTAGGCTATTAAAATATTTAATTTAAACAAAATAAAGCGTTTTTAATATAACACTAATATCTTTTTGCAGGTTATCACGCTCTTCGGTTTACACAATCGATGTTATCGGTGCTCTGCACCTCATTTTGACACAAATATTGGCATATTATCACATTGGCATATTGCCACATTGGCACATTACCACATTGGCATATTGGCACATTTCTCTTTCCACTTTTAGTTTTTAACTCTCAGCCTCAATTATCTCATCATCTCATAGAAACTATACCCTTGCGCCTGCCTGTCGTAATAAGTACTAAATTCAAGTAATTAATGCAACTTTTTACGAGGATATAAAGTAAATAATATTTTTCAAGACAAAGGAGAAAGAAATTATCTTTCCCCTTGTCCTGATGGATAAAGTTTAAATTGGCTTTCCTCGT